>Ga0172379_10000633_pt1 | contig 85623 bp, 78 predicted proteins | sample GrowelOW334metaG_FD_119756 | JGI IMG/M metagenome (GOLD analysis project Ga0172379, IMG submission 119756) | Groundwater microbial communities from an aquifer near a municipal landfill in Southern Ontario, Canada - Groundwater well OW334 metaG | ecosystem: Environmental > Aquatic > Deep... | reverse complement strand
TTCCTCGAACAATGTTCATCGAGTCTCCCTTTCCGGGATGTGGTAGCATGGTCATTGGCAGAGAGCTCTTCCACTATCCTGAACTCGATTCAACCAACGAAGAAGCCCGCCGGCTGATAAAAAAGGGGAAAAGTGAAGGGGTCGTAGTGATCGCCGATCGGCAGACGAAGGGGCGGGGGAAGCCCGGTAGCGGCTGGTTCTCGCCGTCCGGCAACCTTTATTTCTCCGCCATCCTCAAACCGTACCGGAGCCCGAGCGATTTAGCTCCGCTGACCTTGTTCTCGGCTCTGGCGGCCCGCGCGGCGATCCTTGACCTGATTGATCTGCCGGTTGTGATCAAATGGCCGAACGATCTGTTGGTCCATGGCTTAAAGGTTGCCGGCATCCTGGTCGAAGGAGTCGGGGACGGCCATTTAATCGTCGGGATCGGGATCAACGTTAAGACTTCCGCCTGGCCGCCGGAATTAGGCGGAAAAGCGACTTCGCTGTTAATGGCGACCGGCAAAGAAGTTTCGCTTGAGTGCCTGACCGCCCTGCTGATCGCGCGGTTGAACGAAAATTACCGGACTTTCCTTAATCATGAAAAAAATATTTAATCCCGCTTTGGCCGCGGCGATCGGGCTGTTGATTTTGGCCAGCTATCTCCCGTCGCTCGGTAATCAATTCGTCGATTGGGACGACGACGTGATGCTCTATAATAATCCGACCATCACTTCTTTTTCCGCCGAAAATATTAAGCAATGGTTCACGGCCCCGCATTACGGGATGTATCATCCGCTGGTCCAGCTGACTTACGCCGTGGAATATCGGTTCTTCGGCTTGCAGCCGTTTGTTTATCATTTGGACAACCTCTTGCTGCACGCCGCTAATGCCGGCTTAATTCTCATTTTTCTCTGGCTTTTGACCGACAGCTTGCCGCTGGCTTTTGGCGTCGCTCTCCTCTGGGGGGTCCATCCGGTCCACGTTGAGTCGGTCGCCTGGGCGACCGAAAGGAAAGACCTTCTTTTTGCTTTCTTTTATTTTATTTCGCTGATCTTTTATCTCCGTTATTTGCGGGGTCGAGGGAGGGAGTTGCTGTTTTCATTCGGTTTTTTCTTGCTGGCGCTGCTGGCCAAACCGATGGCGCTTTCCCTGCCGCTGGTCCTGCTCCTTTGCGATCAATATCGCGGCCGGAAATGGAGCCGGCAATTACTTTGGGAAAAGGTCCCGTTCTTCTTACTGGCGCTGGTTTTTGGCCTGATCTCGGTCTGGGCTAAGCAGGCGACCGGCGGGCTGGTCGTGCCTGAACCGCCAATGTCGATCGTCAATGTTTTCGTCGCCAGCTATCGCGTTCTATTTTACTACCTGCCGCGGATGATCGTGCCGCTCGGCCCGACCGGACTTTATCCTCTCGGCTCCTACGTGGTTGAGGGCTTAACCCCGCTGCCGCCCGCCTTTATTGTTGCTCCTTTTATCCTGGTCCCGCTGCTGGGCCTGTTTTTTTGGTGGGGGCGGAAAAGCCGGGAATTGGTTTTCGGCGGTTTGTTTTTCTTGATCACGCTGGCGCCCGTGATCATGCTGATGATCCCCGGGGTCTTTGCCGACCGTTACGCTTATTTAAGTTCGCTCGGTTTTTATTTTATAGCCGGCTATTTCGGCCTTCTGATTTACAACCGGGCGCCGGGCCCGCGCCGCGTCCTGACAATCGGCGCGGTGCTGGTGGTGTTGGCGGGCGGCGCCTTGACCTGGCAGAAGTGCGGGATCTGGCATGACTCGATCAGTTTATATGACGAAGTTTGCCGCTGGTATCCGCGGGTCCCGGCCGCTTTCCAGCACCGGGGACAGGTTTTGGCCGATCGGCGCGAGTCTGCCCGGGCGCTGGCCGATTTTAATTATGCGCTTGAGCTTAACCCGAAATTTACCGCCGCTTACAATAGCCGCGGCAATCTCTATTTTTCGCAAGGGAACAACAAGTCGGCTTACGCCGATTTTCTGAAGGCGGTCTTGTTCGGGCCGCAAGATTCCTCCGCTCATAATAATCTTGGCTATATGTTGACCCAAATGGGTAAATACGACCGGGCATTCCGCCATTTGAACGAAGCGATCAGGCTGAACCCAGACAGCGCGGAGGGCTTCCATAATCGGGGAAATTATTGGCTGGCCCGCAAAGATTATCGACTGGCAGTCGCTGATTTCAGTTCGGCTCTTCGGATCAAGCCCGGGTTGGCTTTGACCTATTTTAACCGGAGCATCGCGAAGTTTAATTTAGGCGACTATCAGGCCGCGTATGATGACGCGCTGGCGGCCCAAAGCCTTGGTTTTCAAATTAAGGCCAACGATTTGCAGCTCTTGCTTCGGGAATTAAATAAAAATAAACCGCGGACTTAAGTCCGCGGTTAGACGGTTTATATTGAACAACCCGCTTTTTTTTGTTAAAATCAACTATTATGAGAGGCTTAAGAGGGGCGACTACGGTTGCCAATAATTCCAAGACGGAGATCCTGGCGGCGACTAAAGAACTGTTGACCGAAATGGTCGGGGCCAACGATTTGAAGATCGAGGAGATCGCTTCGATCATCTTAACTTTGACCGCCGATCTGAACGCAGTTTTTCCAGCGGAGGCGGCCAGGGAGCTTGGCTGGAATGATACCGCCTTGCTTTGTGCCAGAGAGATCGACGTTCCCGGAAGTTTGCCTAAATGTATTCGGGTGCTGATGCACATTAATTCAGTTAAAGAACAAAAAGAATTGCGGCACGTTTATCTAAAAGAAGCGGTTAACCTTAGGAGGTAAGCGATGATCATTATAATGAAACCGGACGCGTCTGATGAACAGATCAACGCGGTCTCGGAAAAGTTAAAAACGCGCGGCTTTGGGATCCATCTCTCCAAGGGGACCGAACGGACCGTTATCGGCGCGATCGGCGATAAAGTGTCGTTGCAGCTGGAAACGATCCAGATGCTCCCCGGCGTTTCCGAGATCGTTCCGATCCGTAAACCGTATAAACTGGTCAGCCGCGAATTCCGGACCGAAGACACCATCATTAAAATAAACGATAAAGTTTCGATCGGCGCCGGCCAAACGATCGCGGTCATGGCCGGGCCTTGTTCCGTCGAAGGGGCGCAGGAAATGAATGAAGTGGCCGAAGCGGTCAAAAATGGCGGCGCCAATATTCTGCGCGGCGGGGCCTTTAAACCGCGGACCTCTCCTTACAGTTTTCAGGGGATGGGAGAAGAGGGGCTGAAGCTATTGGCCGATGCCAGAAAGAAATATGGCTTGCCGGTCGTGACCGAAGCGCTCGATACCAGGGACGTGGAACTGGTCGCCCGCTACGCCGATATCGTTCAGATTGGAGCGCGCAACATGCAAAATTTTAGTCTGCTCAAGGAAGTCGGCAAAGCCGGCAAACCGGTCCTGCTCAAGCGGGGGGCTGGTTCGACCATCGAAGAGTTGTTGATGTCGGCGGAATATATCATGTCGGAAGGCAACCACCAGGTCATGCTTTGCGAGCGGGGGATCAGGACTCTGGAAACCTATACCCGCAATACCCTGGACCTTTCCGCCGTGCCGGTCATTAAGAAGTTGAGCCATCTGCCGGTGATCGTCGATCCGAGCCACGGCACGGGAAAACGGGACCTGGTCGGACCGATGGCCAAAGCGGCGATCGCCGCGGGAGCCGACGGCTTGATCATCGAAGTGCATCCGCATCCGGACGAAGCCTTGTCCGACGGTCCGCAATCGCTGACCCCGGAGATGTTTAAGGCTCTGATGGGGGAATTGAAGCTGGTGGCGCAGGCAGTAGGGCGTCGAGTTTAATCAGCAGATCATCAAATCCGGTCTTGTTTTTAGCGGAAATAACCACGGCCGGCCGATGCTTTTTTCGGTTCTCCTCTGATAGCGGTTGTTCTGTCTTATCCTCTTTATTAAAGACCGTCAGGATCGGCTTGTCGGCGCTGCCTAATTCTTCCAAGACCTGATAGACCGACTTGATCTGTTTTTCAAAATAAGGGCTGGAAGAGTCGACGACGTGGATCAGGAGGTCCGCCTCGGTCACTTCCTCCAGGGTCGCCTGGAAAGCGGTGATCAGCGTGTGGGGGAGCTTCTGAATAAAGCCGACGGTGTCGGTCAGGAGCACCGTCCGGCCGGACGGCAGATATAATCTTCTGGTCGTCGGGTCCAGCGTGGCGAAGAGTTTGTCTTCCGCTAAAACGTCGGACTTGGTCAGGGCGTTGAGCAAAGTCGATTTGCCGGAATTGGTGTAGCCGACTAGGGTAATGATCGGCATTTGACTGCTGCGCCTTTTGGCTCTTTTTAACTGGCGTTCGCCGCGTAACTTTTCGATCAGTTTTTTTAGCTCCGCGATCTTGGCGCGGATCGAGCGCCGGTCGGATTCCAGCTTGGTTTCGCCCGGGCCCCGGGTCCCGATCCTTCCTCCCTGGCGGGATAGGGCTTCCCCCTGGCCGACCAGGTGGGTTAGGAGAAAGGTTGTCTGGGCCAGCTCGACCTGGAGTTTCCCTTCGCGGCTTTTGGCGTGCAGGGCAAAAATGTCGAGGATCAGTTCGGTCCGGTCGATGACCTTGATCCCCAGCTCTTCTTCTAAGTTCCGGATCTGGGCGGGGGAAAGCTCGTGGTCAAAAATAACCAAGTTGGCTTCGGAGGCGATGACCGACGCTTTCAATTCGTCCAGTTTGCCCGAGCCGATAAAATAACCCGGATCAACCTTGGTCCGTTTTTGGACCATCGATCCGACGACGATGGCGCCGGCGGTTTTGGCCAGTTCCGCCAGTTCGGCCATGGTGATCGAAAGCGCGATCTCTTCTTTTTGGAATTCCACGCCGACCAGGAATGCTTTTTCCTGGCTGAAAATGGCAAATTCATTTGTTTTAAATCCCACTATTCCTTATTCTAACACATATGTTATAATCCCCACAGTTATGGCGGAAGAAAAGAAAATTAAAGTTCTGGTTGTCGATGACGAGCCGGATGTCGTTTCCCTGCTGGAAGTCCTTTTGAATTCCTACGGTTACTCGGTCATTTCCGCCGCCGATGGCCAGCAAGCGCTGGAAAAGGCCAGGACGGAGAGGCCCGACTTGATCATTCTTGACGTCATGTTGCCTAAACTTGATGGCTATAAGGTCGCCCGAATGCTGAAATTCGATGAGAATTTTAGCAAGATCCCGATCATCATGCTGACCGCCAAAGTGACCGATAAAGACAAGGAAACCGGGATCGAGACCGGAGCCGATGTTTACCTGACCAAGCCGTTCGAGACCGATAAGCTCTTAGCTTCGATCGAAACTGTTTTGCGAAAATACAGTCAGAATCCGTAGGGATTAAAAGGAACCATAAAATGGCCGACAGAAGCAAGTCACTACGTGAAAGTTTGGTCAAAAGCGGTCTGCTGACCGAAGCGCAGGTCCAGGAGGCGATCGAAGACGCCCGCCACACCGGCGACACGTTGATCAAAAGCATCCTCCGCAACAACTTCGTCGCCGAAGATCTGATCGCGACTTTTCTGGAAAAAGAAATGGATTTTCCCCGGGTCGATCTTTCAACTTATTTGGTCGACCAAAAAGCGGTCAATTTATTGCCGATCGGCGTGGCGAAAAAGTATCATCTGATCCCGCTTTTTAAGGTCGGCGAGGTTTTAACGATCGCCATGGTCGATCCGTTTGACGTGGTCGCCCTTGATGAGGTCCGCTCAAAAACGAAGTGCGACGTCGAACCGATGGTTTCGACCCCGAAAGATATCGACTCGGCGATCGCCCAGTATTACGGAGTCGCCGGCTCGGTTGACGACTTGATCAAGGGGATCTCGCCGTCGGAAAGCAGTCCGATCCCTTCGGCCGTCAAGGACGAAGAGGGGCCGATCTCCAAACTGGTCAGCCTGCTAATCTTCCGGGCGATCACCGAAAAGGCGTCCGATATCCATATCGATCCGAACGACAAGAATGTCCGGATCCGTTACCGCATTGACGGGATCCTGCATGACGTTTCGACGGCCCCGGTTTATCTGCAATCCCTGATCACGACCCGCATCAAGGTCATGGCGAAAATGGACATCGCCGAGTCGCGGGTCCCCCAGGACGGACGCTTCGAGATCAGGATGGAGACCAAGGTCGTCGACGTCCGCGTTTCTTCTTATCCGACGATCTACGGTGAGGCGATCGTCATGCGCTTGCTCGATAAAAGCAAAGTTCTCTATGCCCTGGAAGAATTGGGCTTTTCTCCGCTGATGCTGGAACAGTACAAAGGCCTGGTGGAGCGTCCATACGGCATTATGCTGGTGACCGGGCCGACCGGTTCCGGAAAAACCACCACTCTTTATTCGACCCTTAACAATATTATTACGCCGGAAAAGAACATCATGACGATCGAAGATCCGGTGGAGTACGAACTGGCCGGGACCAGGCAATCGCAGGTCAATCTTAAAGCGGGGATGGACTTTCCCCGGGCGCTCCCTTCGATCTTGCGCCAGGACCCGGACGTTATTTTGATCGGCGAGATCCGCGATCTGGAAACCGCCAAGGTTTCGATCCAGGCGGCGTTGACCGGTCACTTGGTCTTTTCAACGCTCCACACCAACGATGCGGCCGGCGCCCTTAACCGTTTGGCCGACATGGGGATCGAACCGTTCCTGATCTCTTCGGCGGTCGCCGGGGTTATCGCCCAGCGCCTGGTCAGAAAGATCTGCCAGCATTGCAAAGAACCTTATGTTCCTTCGCCGGAACTGCTGCGCAAGCTGGGGCTGGACGTGAATTCAAACCTGACTTTTTATCACGGGAAAGGGTGCAAGGCCTGCCATAACCTCGGCTACGAGGGCCGTTTCGGTATTTATGAGATCTTAACGATGAACGACAAGATCAAGGATTTGGTCATTGCCAAAGCGGCAACCCACGAGATCAAGAAAGCGGCGCTGGAAAGCGGCATGAAAGCCCTGCGCGACGACGGCATGGAAAAAGTTCTGGCCGGCAAGACCACGCTTGATGAGGTCTTGAGGGTGACCCAGCTTGACTGATTTTAAATATAAGGCCCGCGATCGCTACGGGGTTTTATCCTCCGGCGAGGTTAGCGCTGAGAATGAAAAAGTTGCCGCCCGGTTGCTGGAAGGGCAGGGGTTGATCCCGATCAGCATCATAGACCCGAGCGCGATCAGCGTTACTTTTCAACTGGAAAAATGGTTTTCTTCCTTCCAAAAGATCAAACCGGAAGATATGATCACCCTGACCCGTCAGCTTTCCTCGGTCATCGACGCCGGGATCCCGCTATTGGAAGGCCTGGAAGCCGTTTCCGAACAGATCGTCAGAAAAAGATTGAAGTTTGCCGTGCAGAGAGTGCGCAAAAACATTGAAGGCGGGGACACTTTTTCCGAAGCGCTGGCCAGAGAAAAGGATGTTTTCTCCCCGATGATGATCAACATGATCAGGGCCGGAGAGCGGGCCGGCATCTTGCCGGAGGTCCTGGACCGGGTTTCCAATCTGACGGAAAAAGACATGCAGACCGCCGATAAGATCAAGACCGCCACCCGTTATCCGCTGATCGTTCTAGTAACGCTGTGCATCGCTTTTGTGATCATGAATATTTTTATCATCCCTAAATTTGCCAGCTTTTTCGCTTCTTTCAAGCTTGATCTCCCCTGGGCGACGCGATTGTTGATGGTGACCAACGCGTTTATCATGAACTTCTGGCCCTGGGTTCTGATCGCCGTTGCCGTTCTTAGTTACACCTTCAGCCGGGTTTTATCGACCGAACGGGGCCGCTATCAATGGGATAAGTTCATGCTTTCCGCGCCGGTTTTCGGTCCGTTGTTCATTAAGATTTACCTCTCCCGTTTCGGCCGGACTTTTTCGGCGATGCTGGCGGCCGGCGTGCCTGTTTTGGAAGGGTTGTCGATTGTTTCTGCGACTATCGGCAACAAAGTTATCGCCCGGGTCGTGCTTGATGTCCGCGATCAGGTGGCGCAGGGAAAAAGCCTGGCCGATCCGATGCGCGGCAGCCATCTTTTTCCGCCGATCGTTATTTCAATGGTGACCATCGGCGAAAAGTCGGGAACGCTGGAAACGATGCTGACCAAGTTGGCTAATTATTTTGACCGGGAAGTCGACTACACGGTCGATAATTTAACCCCGCTCCTGGAACCGATCCTGATTTTCGGTTTGGCGATCATGCTGCTCTTTTTCGCGCTCGGCGTTTTTCTGCCGATGTGGGATATCGTCAAGATAAACAAGTCCTTTTAATTCCTATTGACAAAAGACGGTCAACGATTATAATTGACTCGGCGAGGCGGGTGGGGTGGCGAGAATATCTTGAGAATATCTGAAAAGGGAGGCCCTAATTATGGATTGGTTGTTACTTATCGCCGCGGTCAGTTTGCTGTTCGGTTTTTTCTTCATCTGGGGTGATTGGCTGGTTAAGCTGAAAGAATACTTGGAAGAGCCGGTTGGTTCAATTGACGATAAAATGCTCTCCGCCCGCAATCTGGTCGGTTTGGTCCTGATCCTGATCGGCGCTTGGGTAATTTACGAGGCGATCGTTTATCCTCAACTCTGGTTGTTCTATGTAGTCGGCTTATTATTGCTGGTCTTTGCCGGTCTTTATCTTTTTTCTCCTAAAACACTGACCAAGCTCTCCGCCGTTTCCGATCGGATTGTTTTGCCGATTGACACTATTGTTATGCGGATGAAAAAGTTTATCGGGGTCCTGCTGATCCTGGCGGCCGGTTATCTTTTTTACGCCGCTTATTTGGCCAGTAGAATAAAATAGGGCCTTAGCCTTAAGAGATTTTAAATAAAAGGGGGTGAGTTTCAGAATGAAAAAAGGTTTTACACTTATCGAATTGATCATGGTGATCGTGATCCTCGGTATCTTAGCGGCGACGGCGCTGCCGAGATTCGTCAACTTGTCCGATCAGGCTAAAGTAGCGGCGGCCCGTGGATCGCTTGGTTCGATCCGCGCGGCGGTGGCGATTGCTTATGCCGAAAACGCGGCTAACGGCGTTTCTCCGCTGATCCCGGCTTCGATCGAGGCGACAATGTTCGCCGACGGCGCGATCCCGAATGAGCCGATCTCGAACAGCACTGCTGTGACGGTAGCTTCGGGCGAGCCGACTGGTTCGACCCCTGGCTGGCGGTATGACAGCTCGAATGGTCGCGTCTATATTAATGACGTCAACTATTCACAGTATTAATTAATATATGTTCTGAAAAGTATAAAGCCCTCCCTTGCGGGAGGGCTTTTACTATTTCCCCCTCGCCTTTGATCTCCGTTTGAAACCGCGGGAAACATGCGATATACTGAAAATTCAATGAGAAAATGGATCGTGCAGACGGTAGATGAGCAGAAAGCGGACGAATTAGTAAGACAACTCGGCCTTCCCAGGCTGCTGGCCCTCCTTTTGGTCGCCCGCGGAGCAGGGGAGGCTGATGAAGCGGCGAAATTTCTGGCGCCGAAGATCTCTTCGCTGCAGGACCCTTTTTTAATTCCCAATATAAAAACGGCGGCGGAACGGGTCTTGCTCGCGAAAGAACGGGGAGAAAAAGTCGTTGTTTTCGGCGATTATGATGTCGACGGCGTGACCGGGACGGCGATCGTGGTTCAGACCCTTAAATTGCTCGGGCTGGAAACCAGTTATTATATCCCGCATCGCTATAATGAAGGTTACGGTTTATCGGTTGAAGCCGTTAAACGGCTGGCTGCTTCCGGGGTAAAATTGATCATTACAGTAGATTGCGGCGTTTCCAATGTTCGGGAAGTTGCCACCGCCGGCGAAGCCGGGGTCGAGGTTATTGTTACCGACCATCACAATTTGCCGCCGGTCCTTCCGGCCGCGGTCGCGATCGTTAATCCCAAAATGATGCCGGGCCATCCGTCCCGGGACCTGTCCGGTTCCGGGGTTGCTTTTAAGTTTGCCTGGGCGCTGCTGCGCACCGCCGGGATCAAAGACAGTTTTTTCCTGACCGCCTTGCTTGACCTGGCCGCGCTGGGGACCTTTTCCGACGTGGTGCCGCTGACCGGGGAGAACCGGGTCATTGCCAAAAGCGGCCTGGCTTATATCGACGGCCGGCAAAGGATCGGCCTGAAAAAATTGGCCGAAGTCGCTAATCTCAACGGGGTGATCGGCGCCGACCAGATCTATTTCGGGCTGGCGCCGCGGCTTAACGCCGCCGGAAGACTGGAACACGCCGGCAAATCGGTCGATTTGCTTTTGGCCGACGATCCGACGGTCGCCAGGCAATTGGCCGAAGAGATCAACCGGATCAATATTAGGCGTCAGGAGATCGGCGCCAAGATCAAGGCGGAAGTCTTTTCCCGCCTGCCGGCAATCGATGAGGGCAAAGCGATCGTTATGTCGGGCGAAAATTGGAACCCGGGGGTGATCGGAATCGTCGCTTCGCAGGTCGCGGAGACCCGGTTCCGTCCAGCTGTGCTGATCGGCGTTAACGACGGGATCGGCCGGGGTTCGGCCCGGTCGGTCGGCAAGCTGAACATTTTCGATTACCTGGCCAAATGCCGCGATCTCTTTCTTGATTTCGGCGGCCACGCCGGCGCGGCCGGTTTCAAGATCAGCGCGGAGAAGATCCCTCTTTTTGAGAAGAAATTCCTGGCGGAAGTCGCCGCCGGGATTACCGACGAAGAACTAGCCCCCGTCCTGATGATCGACGCCGAAGTCACGATCAACCAGCTTTCTCTTTCTTTGGTGAAAGAACTGCAGCGTCTGGCGCCGTTTGGCGAGCGGAACCCGGTCCCGGTCCTGATGCTGCGGAACCTCGCTTTATCGAATTTCCGGGTACTCGGCAACGGCAACAAACACCTCAAGGCCAAATTCAACTTTGGCGGAGCGGAGGTTGAAACGATCGGGTTCGGGATGGGAAGCTTGGGGGAACGCCTGGATTATTCCAAGCGCTACGATCTGGCCTTTAATCTGGAGAGCAACGAATGGAACGGTTTTGAGTCGGCCCAGCTTCGTTTAATCGATCTGAAAGAAAGTGAGTAGTCGCTGGAAACCTGCGACAATATCCCGCCATAGGCGGGCAGGCGCCGCGGGTTCCAAGTTTTATTTAACCGCGCAATTAATTGCGCGGTTAAATTGGAAGCCGGGGTGATCTTGCCTCAGGCTTCCATAGTTAAGCAATTCTTAATGTTATAATTAAAGAGAGGTTTTTACATGAAAATATTAGTCATTGGTTCCGGTGGCCGGGAGCATGCGCTGGTCTGGAAGATCGCGCAAAGTCCGTTGGTTGAAAAGATCTACTGCGCGCCTGGGAATCCAGGGACCGCTCAATTTGCCGAAAATATTTCCCTCTCGGCTCACGACATTACCGGCTTAAAAAAATTCGCTCTTGAAAAAAAGATCGGGCTGACCGTGGTCGGTCCGGAAGTGCCGCTGGTCGCCGGAATTGCCGACGAGTTTGCCGCCGCCGGCCTTAAGGTTTTTGGCCCCAGCCGGCAGGGGGCGCAGATCGAAGGAAGCAAAGTTTTTTCCAAGAATTTTATGACCAAATACGGCATCCCGACCGCCCAGTCGGGAACTTTTCGCCGTTTGGACGAAGCTGTCGCCTATGTTAAGGAAATGGGGGCGCCGATCGTCGTTAAGGCCGATGGCTTGGCGGCCGGTAAGGGAGTGGTTGTTTGCCAAACGGAAGCCGAAGCAATTGACGCGCTGAAGCTGATCATGGAGAAAAAAGAGTTTGGCGCCGCCGGCGATCAGGTCGTGGTCGAGGAGTTTTTAGCCGGTGAGGAGGCCTCGATCCTCGCTTTGACCGACGGGAAGTCGATCTTGCCGCTGGCTTCGGCGCAGGACCACAAACGGGTATTTGACGGTGATCAGGGGCCGAACACCGGGGGAATGGGGGCTTATTCGCCGGCGCCGATCGTGACCGAGCATTTAATGTCGGAGATTGACGTGACGGTCCTCAAACCGTTCATCGATGGGATGCGGCAGGAGGGGATCAGTTATAAAGGGATTATTTACGCGGGGGTCATGGTCACGAAAAAAGGGCCGAAAGTTCTGGAATTCAATTGCCGCTTCGGTGACCCGGAAACCCAACCGATCATGATGCGGATGAAGTCCGACCTGGTGCCGATCATGGAAGCGATCGTCGATGAAAAACTAGACGGAAAAATGATTGAGTGGCACGAGGAGGCGGCCGTTTGCGTCGTTCTGGCGGCCGGGGGATATCCCGGGAAGTATGAAAAAGGTATTGAGATCAAAGGACTCGATCGGATCGATCAATTAGATAAGGTGATGGTTTTCCAGGCCGGTACAAAAGATGAGCAAGGAAAGATCGTTACGGCCGGAGGGAGAGTTCTTGGCGTGACCGCGCTGGGCGATTCGATCAAGTTCGCGATCAAGAAGGCTTATCAGGCGGTTGATTTGATTAACTTTAAAGGGATGCATTTTCGGAAAGACATCGGCAAAAAAGCGCTGAAGTATGAACGGTAGAAGCCCGGGTGAAAAAATTATTGTCGCCACAACCAACCAGCATAAACTGCGGGAGATTGGGGAAATCCTGGGGATACTGGTTACGGGACGCGGAATACGGGTGAAGGAAAACGGGAAAACCTTTGAAGCGAACGCGATCAAAAAAGTTAAAGCGATCAAGCTAAAACCTGGCGAGATTGCCATTGCCGATGATTCCGGGCTGATGGTCAATTGTCTCGGTGGTCGGCCGGGGGTAAAATCGGCCCGCTTTGCCGCGCCGCCGACCCCGGAGAACCTTTGCCGCAAACTCCTTAAAGTGATGAAAGATTGCCGGGAGAGAGGAGCCAAATTTGTCTGTGCGATCGCGGTCGCTTTTCCGGACGGCCGGATCAGGGTGGTCAAAGGGATCGTTCACGGCCGGATCGTTCGTGAAATGAGAGGGGCGAAGGGGTTTGGCTATGATCCGGTTTTTCGCCCCTGCGGTTACCCAAAAACCTTCGCCGAAATGTCTCCGACCATGAAAAACCGCCTGTCTCATCGTGGTTTAGCGCTGAAGAAATTAAAAGAATTATTATCCATTTAACCGCAATTAATTGCGCGGTTAGAATAAATTATTCGCTGGAATTTTATTGCCAAAGCTAATTTCTTTTGTTACAATGAGAAAATTCTGGAGGTAATAATGAAAAAACAAGTGAAATTCAAAGGGAAAATCTTGATCATCGGCTGCGGCTCGGTTTCACAGTGCGCTATTCCGATCGTTTTGAAATTGATCGATGTTCCGGCCAAAAATGTGACCATTATGGATTTTGCCGATAATCGTAAGCGGGTCAAGGATTCCTTGAAGAAGGGAGTCAAATACGTTATCGACCGGGTGACAAAAGAAAATTACCAAAAACTTTTGGCTAAATATGCCGGTCCGGGCGATTTGATCATCGATCTGGCCTGGAACATCGATTGCCGCGCGATTACCACCTGGTGCCGGGAAAATCAGGTCCTCTATGTCAATACTTCCGTCGAAGAGTGGGATCCGTATAAAGATGAACAGCGGAACGATCCGACCAAATATACCCTCTATGCCAGGCACATGGAGATCCGTAAGATGATCGAGGATTGGGGGGACAACAACGGGACGACCGCGATCGTCGATCACGGCGCCAACCCGGGACTGGTCTCTCATTTTACCAAGCATGCTTTGATCGGGATCGCCGATAAGATCATTGAAGAGAAACCGAAAGATAAGCGGGTGCCGGAATTGAAGGAATATCTGCGAGTCAAGGACTTCTCCCGTCTGGCGATGCTGACCGGGGTGAAAGTTGTTCACATTTCGGAGCGGGATACCCAGATCACCGATCAGCCGAAACAGGTCAATGAGTTCGTCAACACCTGGAGCATTGAAGGTTTTTATGAAGAAGGGGTCGCGCCGGCCGAACTTGGCTGGGGAACGCACGAGCGGTATGTGCCGGAAGGAGCCTTCTTCCACGAGACCGGTCCGCGCAATCAGATCTGCCTTCGTACCTTGGGGATGAGGACCTGGGTCCGTTCCTGGGTGCCGCAAGGGGAGATCACCGGGATGGTCATTCGCCACGGGGAAGCTTTCAGCATTTCCGATCGGCTGACCGTTTGGGAGAACGGGAAAGCCATTTACCGCCCGACCGTTCATTACGCCTATTGTCCGAGCGATTGTGCCATTGTTTCCCTGCGCGAGCTGGAGATGCGCCAGTTCAAGATGCAGGAAAAACAGCGGATCATGTCGGATGAGATCATTTCCGGCCGCGACGAGCTCGGCGTCCTGCTGATGGGGCATGATTTCAAGTCGTGGTGGTGCGGCAGTCTGCTTGATATCGAAACTTCCCGGAAACTGATCCCGCACCAGCAGGCGACTACTATGCAGGTGGCGATCTCGGTCGTGGCCGCGTCGATCTGGATGATCAAGAACCCGAAACGGGGCTTCCTGATGCCGGACGATCTCGATCACGAAGAGATCCTGAAGATCGCTAAACCGTTCATTAAGCCGTTCGTTTCGAAAGCGGTCGACTGGACGCCGCTCAAGAACCTGAACATTAAATTTACCAAGTTCGATATGGAGCTGCCCAAAGTTGAAGACGTCTGGCAGTTCAAGACATTTTTGGTGAAATAATTGAACAACAAGGACCTGCATAAGTACGCGAAAAAGCACGGGACGCCGCTCTTTCTGCTCGACCACGAAGTGATTCGCGAGAATTACCGCCGAATGCGGCGCTTCCTGCCGCGGGTCGGGTTGTATTACGCGATCAAAGCCAATTCCGATCCGGAGATCATCCGCACCCTTTATCCGCTCGACAGCGGCTTTGACGTTGCTTCGCTCCAGGAGTTTTATTCGGTCCTGGAGAACGTGCCGCAAAAGGACCTGCGGGGGAAGAAGCGGAACGCCTTCATTTGGGACAGGATCATCGTTGCCAACACGATCAAACCGGTGGAGACGCTGAAAAAGATCCGCAACTTCAACACCCTGATGACTTACGACAACGCGGAAGAACTGGCCAAGATCAAAAAGTATTGCCCCGATGCCGGCCTGATCTGCCGGATCAAGGTCCAGAACGTCGGTTCGATGGTCGAGCTATCGAGCAAGTTCGGGATCGAACCGGGGGACGCTCCCAACCTGATCGAACAGGCCTTTGACCTTGGCCTATCGGTCGAAGGGGTTAGCTTTCACGTCGGCAGCCAGTGCTGCAACATCGATAATTACATTACTGCCCTCGAAGCGTCGGCCGAGATCTTCAAAGAGGTTGCCGCCCGCGGCCACAAAATGAAGGTCCTTAACATTGGCGGCGGCTTTCCAGTTCCCTATGATGAGTCGGTCCCGGAATTTGAGATCTTCGCCGGAAAATTACGCAAAGAACTTGACCGCCTTTTTCCAAAAAAGATCGAGATCGTGGCGGAGCCGGGGCGCTATCTGGCAGCGACCGCCGCTCATCTGGTCGTAAAAATTATCGGCAAGGCGGTGCGCGACGGCAAAACGGTCTATTACGTTAATGATGGGGTTTACGGCACTTTATCCGGCGTGATCTTCGACCATTGTCCTTATCATTTCCATTCCTTCAAGAAGAGAGGGGAGAAAAAGATCTGCGCGGTGGTCGGTCCGACCTGCGACGCTTTTGATACCGTCTCAACCAGTGAGATGCTGCCGGAACTGCAGATCGGCGATTTGTTATACGTCGAGAATATCGGGGCTTACAGTATCGCGTCAGCGACCAATTTTAACGGTTTTCCTAAAGCTCAAGTCGTTCATCTCAATCAGTAAAAATGCGCCCGTAGCTCAGCTGGATAGAGCGTCTGCCTTCGAAGCAGTAGGCCACAGGTTCGAGTCCTGTCGGGCGCATTTTATATTGCAGGGTCGCTTGCCCCGATCGCGAATAGCGCATCGGGGATCCCTGCCGGGCGCAAATTTATAGGATAGCTTTCAAGATATCACTGATAATAAATGGTTTTGGAAAAAACCGTTCAGCGCCGTTTTCCCTTGCCGCCCGCTCTCTTTCAGCGGCGCAATCGCCGCTCATGACAAAAACTTTGCTTTGGGGGTAGGTCCTGGTTATCAGTTCGGTTAATTCCAGGCCGTTCATCCCTGCCGGGTCCATATCGACATCGGTGATAATAAGATCAAAACGTCCGTTAGCCAAAAGCGGGATCGCTGCCTCGGCATTTCCCGCTTGAGTGACGGTCAGGCCCCGCTTGGTCAGTACTCCTGCTAAGAAAGTCCGCAATATCGGATCGTCATCGACGACCAGGACATTTTTAACGGCTGTCGTTTTCCTATCTAAATTGATCGGCGCGACAGGCGGGGTGAAAACGGTTGTTTTCGATGAAGGGACAAAAATCGCCCTGATGTTGGCCAGTGTCGCGGTTAATTGTTCGCCTGCTTTAACGATCGTTTCAAGATCCTCTTTAAGAGTTTCAGGGTCTCCCGTTTTCAACTCATCAAGGGCGATCCTCGAGGTGACGGTAATTAATGATAGGGTATTGTTCCCGTCATGGACAAGTTTTCTAACCGCAAGCACTTTCCCGGCTAAATCATTACGAGCTCTAGCGGCTCTTTTTTGGGCGATCTCTAATAACGAGACTGCCTTCCCTTTATAAATTCGGCTGATCCTGTTGGTTTTCTCCTTTTTAAGTATCTTATTGCTATTTCGATCATTATTGAGACAAATTTCATTATTTTTAGTAAATATAGGGAAAATTGATGGCAACAAATTGGTTGAAATGTAGGGAAAAAAGGGGTATAATAAGGGGTCAGTAGGGGGGGAAGCAGAGATGAGAATGTCGCAGGTGGTGGCGCCGACTCTTCGTGAGGACCCATCCGAGGCGGAAGTCGTATCTCATAAACTAATGCTCCGTGGCGGCTTTATTAAGAAGCTGGCGGCTGGAGTCTACACCTTTTTACCGCTTGGTTATCGCACTTTACGCAACGTTATCCGGATCATCAGGGAAGAAATGGACCGCTCCGGCGCCCAGGAAGTCTTAATGCCTACCATTATACCGGCCGAGCTTTGGCAGGAGTCGGGCCGCTGGCCGGTCTACGGTAAAGAGCTCTTCAGGATCAAAGACCGGCACGACCGGGAGTTTTGCCTTGGCCCGACCCACGAGGAGGTCATAACCGACCTGGTCCGCAATTCTATCCGTTCATATAAGCAACTACCAGCCAATCTTTACCAAATCCAGACCAAGTTCCGGGACGAAGTCCGCCCCCGTTTTGGCTTGATGCGCGGCCGGGAATTCCTGATGAAGGACGCTTATTCCTTTCATACCAGCGTGGAAAGCCTGGAGAGCGAATATCAGAACATGTACCAGACCTATTGTCGGATCTTTGACCGGATGGGGCTTAAATACCGGGTCGTGGAGGCTGATTCCGGCTTGATCGGCGGCGGTTTCTCCCAGGAGTTCATGGTCCTGGCCGAGACCGGCGAAGAAGAGATCTTCCACTGCAATAAATGCAATTATTCCGCCAGCCGCGAATCAGCCGGTGTTGGGAAATTTAAACTTCAAACTCCAAACGTCACCCAAATCATGGAAGATGTTTTGACCCCGAACGCTAAAACTATTGAAGAAGTTTCTTTATTTCTAAATATTCAACCGGAACAGATGATCAAAACGATGATCTACGAAACGGAGGCGGGGGCGGTAGCCGCTTTGGTCCGTGGGGATCACGCGATCAATGAAGCGAAACTTAAAAAAGTCCTTGGAGCAGAGGACTTGCGGCTGGCTAATGAGGCGGTCATTAAGAAAGTGACCGGCGCCCCAGTCGGTTTTGCCGGCCCGGTCGGCCTCAAAGGGGTCAAGATTGTCGCCGATAACGCGGTTGAACTGATCCCGCTGGCGGTCTCCGGCGCCAATAAAGAAGACCACCATGTGGTAAACATCGTTTACGGCCGCGATTTTAAGGCCGACCTGACCGGTGACATCCGCTTTGCCGTCAAAGCCGATAACTGTCCCCGCTGCGGTGAAGGGGTCTTTGATGTTTCCCGGGGGATTGAAGTCGGCCATATTTTCAAGCTGGGGACCAAGTATTCGGACAAAATGCGCTGTGTCTATCTGGATGAGAACAACCAGGAAAAAGTCATGATCATGGGTTGTTACGGGATCGGCGCCTCGCGGACCGTTGCCGCGGCGATCGAACAGAACAACGACAAGGACGGGATGATCTGGCCGACCCCGCTCGCTCCTTTTAAAGCGGCGATCGTCCCTGTTAACGCCGAGGAGCCGGAACAAAAAGCGGTCGCCGAGAAGATCTACAATGAATTACAGGCGCGGGGCTTAGAACCCCTGCTTGACGACCGGATTGACCGGATCGGCGTGAAGCTGAAAGATATCGACCTCTTCGGGATCCCCATCAAAGTCATTGTCGGACCGAAAGGATTAAAAGAGGGTAAAGTCGAGGTTAAACAGCGACGGACCGGCGAAATGGAACTGGTCCCGCTTGATCAGGTTACGGAAAAGTTGGCTCAATTAATAGGGGGCTAAATTGAAAGAAGCGTGCGGCGTTTACGGGATCTATTCTTATAACGGCGATCCGCTGGCCAAATTGGTTTATTACGGCCTTTATGCTCTTCAGCATCGGGGTCAGGAATCGGCCGGGATCTTTGCCTCGGACGGTAAAGAGTTCCGCGGCCACGTTGGAATGGGGTTGGTCAATGTTGTTTTCAACGATGAGATCATCAGTAAAATTACCGGGCATATCGCCCTTGGCCATGTCCGCTATTCGACGACCGGCTCGTCGGCCCTTTGTAATGCCCAACCAATCGTCATTCAGTCAAAGTGGGGACCGTTTGCCCTGGCCCATAACGGTAACCTGGTCAACACCGACGAACTAAGGGGCCAGCTCTCCGGTTACCAACTTAAGGGGGGGACCGACTCTGAATTGCTGGCCGCGCTGATTGCCACTTCCGAAGAAAAGAGCTTTGAGGCGGCGCTCCTCGCCACGATCAACAAATGCCGCGGGGCCTTCTCGATCGTGATCATGACTCTTGATAAACTTTACGGTTTTCGCGACCAGCAGGGGGTCCGTCCGTTATGCATCGGTCGGAAGGGTGATTCTTACATTATTTCTTCCGAGACCTGCGGACTGGATGTTATCGGCGCCGAATTTGTCCGCGAGATCAGCAACGGGGAATTAGTGATTATCGATAAAAATGGCTTGCAGTCTAAGACCTGGAGCCGGGGAGAGCGGCCGGCCCTTTGTGTTTTTGAATTTATTTACTTTGCCCGTCCGGACAGTTTAGTTGAAGGGCGGAGTTTTCACGATGTCCGGGTCCACCTGGGTAAATATCTGGCCAAAGAACAGCCGGCCGACGCCGAAATGGTTATCGCCATTCCCGATTCGGGGATCCCGGCGGCGATTGGTTTTTCCAAGGAATCGAAGATCTCTTTTGCCGACGGCTTGATCAAGAACAGGTATATCGGCCGGACCTTCATTCAGCCGACGCAGAGCCTGCGGGAGATCGGCGTTAAAATGAAACTGAACCCGATCCGGGACGCCATCCGGGGCCGGAAAATGGTCGTGATTGACGATTCGATCGTGCGCGGGACCACCTCCCGGCAGATCGTCCGGTTGCTGCGCGAAGCCGGAGCGCGGGAGATCCATTTCCGGGTCTCATCGCCTCCCATTACCTGTCCCTGTTTTTACGGGGTCGACATGGCGACCCGCTCGGAATTGATCGCCGCCAATTTGTCGGTTGAAGGGATCAGGAAGTATATTGAAGCGGATAGTTTGGGGTACTTGAGCATCCATAGTTTGGTCAGGGCGGTTAACCTGCCGAAAGAGCGGTTATGCCTGGCCTGTTTGAACGGCGAATACCCCGTTAAAGTTCCGGAACGGCTGGAAAGCCTGAACTTTTCTTAAAATAACCAAGGAGGTGACGGAAATGGGCGAACATCCAAAATGCGAGAAATGCGAAAAAGGGGTCTTGGTCCCGCTTTCGGATTTCAGCAATAACGCGGTTTCCATCAAGTACAAGGCTTGGGCCTGTACTAATAAAGATTGCCGGTTCTTCATTGTTCTGCGGGGCGGCGACGTCTACTACGGAACAGCGACTGCGGAAGCGGCGAGATAAAGGGGCTTAACATGATTACATATAAACAAGCTGGCGTTGATATCGAGGCCGGGTACGAAGTTGTTCGGCGGATCAAGAAGGTGGCTAAAGGGATCGGTCTTTTCGGCGGGCTTTTTCCGTTCGGCAAACAGTACCTGGTTGGGGCGACTGACGGGGTGGGGACCAAACTAAAATTGGCCTTCATGATGGGGAAGCATGACACGATCGGGATCGACCTGGTGGCGATGAACGTCGATGACGTGGTGGCGATGGGGGCCAAACCGCTCTTTTTCCTGGATTACATCGGCATTCAAAAGGTTGAGCCGAGCGTAGTCGAGAAGATCGTCAAAGGGGTAGTGGAAGGGTGTCGTCAGTCCGGCGTCGAACTGATCGGCGGGGAAACTGCCGAGCTGCCCGATATGTACCACAAAGGGGAGTACGACCTGGCCGGGTTCGCGGTCGGGGTTGTCGACAAGAAAGCGGTCATTAATGGTTCCACGATCAGGGAAGGGGACAAGATCATTGGTCTCGCTTCTTCCGGTCTCCACAGCAACGGGTACACTTTGGCCCGCAAAGTGATCTTTGAAAAGGGGAGCATCGGTCCGAGCGACAAGATCGACGATTTCAACCGTTCGATCGGCGATGTTCTTTTGACGCCGACGAAGATCTACACGCCGCTGATCCTGGAACTGATCGGCAAGTTCAACATCAAAGGGATCTCGCACATTACCGGCGGCGGTATTCCGGAAAACCTGGGGCGGGTCTTGCCGCAAAAGCGCCAGGCGGTGATCGAGCTGAATTCCTGGGAGATTCCCAGGATTTTCAAGCTCCTCAAGAAGCTCGGCGATATTGACCATAATGAAATGTACAAGACCTTTAACATGGGGATCGGCATGATCCTGGTCGTTTCCGCCAAAGAAACCGACAAAGTCATGCAGCACCTGGCGAATAAAAAAGAGAAGGCTTTCCTGATCGGTGAGATCTCCAAGGGGAACCAGGAAGTAATAATTATTTAAGCGATGCTTAAACTAGGGGTATTAATTTCCGGTAACGGCTCGAATTTGCAGGCGATCATTGACGCGTGCGAAAGCGGCAAGGTCCCGGCGAAGGTCGCGGTCGTAATTTCTAATAATCCCGACGCTTTTGGCCTGAAAAGGGCGAAGAAGCACAATATCCCCGCCGTGGCGATCGATCACCGGACTTATGCCGACCGGAACACCTATGAACTGGAGATCGTGAAAGTCCTCCAGCAGCATGGGGTGGAACTGGTCTGCTTAGCCGGTTATATGCGGATCGTAGGAGAGGTCCTGCTCCAGCACTACCGCGGCAAAATGATCAATATCCACCCTTCGCTCCTGCCTTCTTTTCCCGGTTTGCACGCCCAGCGGCAAGCGCTGGAACACGGCGTGCTGATCACCGGCTGCACCGTCCATTATGTCGACGAAGGGTGCGATACCGGGCCGATCATCATCCAGTCGGCAGTCCCGATCAAGGAAAAAGACGACGAAGTGGTCCTCTCGGACAGGATTTTACAGCAAGAGCACCAGATCTATCCGGAAGCGATCCGGCTGATCGCTGAAGATAAATTAATTATTGAGGGGAGAAGAGTGAAACTGAAATGAAAAAGAGAAAAACTGCCGCCGCTAAAAAAGAAAAACGTTATGCCCTGATCTCGGTCTGGGACAAGACGGGGTTGGATAAATTTGCCAAAGAATTGACCGCTCTTGGCTTCGAACTGATCTCTTCCGGCGGGACGGCGGAATATCTTAGGAATGCCGGGATCAAAGTGACCGAGGTTTCCAAGCTGACCAAATACCCGCATATGCTCGGCGGTCGGGTCAAAACTCTTCATCCGATCATTCACGGCGGAATTCTTGCCGACAGGACCAATCCCGACCACGTTAAAGAGCTGAAGAAATTTAAGATCAATCCTTTTGACCTGGTGGTTTGTAACCTTTATCCTTTTGAAAAGGTGATCTCTAAAAAGAAATTTACCCATGAAGAAGCAATCGAGAATATCGACATCGGCGGGCCGTCGATGGTCCGCGGCGCCGCCAAGAACCATAAAAACGTTGGGGTCGTCGTCGATCCGTCCGACTACGGAAAAATAGTCGATGAATTGAAAAAGAACGGGGTGCTTTCCCTGGCGACCAAAGAAAGCCTGGCCCTTAAAGCTTACAAACATACCGCCCAATATGACGCGCTGATCGTCTCGTATTTGTCGGGCAAAGTGAAGGAAGAGAAGTTTCCTAAAGAATTGTCGCTCCAACTGGAAAAGATTCAGGACCTTCGTTACGGCGAAAATCCTCACCAGCAGGCGGCGTTTTACCGCGAAAAAGGGGCCGGACGGGAAGGGGAACTGGTCAACGCCAAACAACTGCACGGTAAAGAGCTCTCATTTAATAACATCGTCGACATGGAATCGGCCTGGAATGCCGCCAATTATTTTGTTGAGCCGACCATTTGCATTGTTAAACATAATACTCCCTGCGGTTTGGCCAAAGCGAAGTTATTGGTCGAGGCCTATAAATTGGCCCTGGCGTCCGATCCGGTCTCGGCTTACGGCGGGATCATTGCCGCTAACCGCCGGATCGATGAAGCGACCGCTAAGGAAGTCGCCAAGCTCTTCGTGGAAGTGATAATTGCTCCTGCTTACACACCACAAGCGCTCGCCATTCTGAAAGAGAAGGCGAACATCCGGATCATTGAGATGGGAATGAACTCCGTTAACAAGCCTTTTAAAGGCTTAGATTACAAACGGGTCAGCGGCGGCCTGCTGGTACAAGACGCGGATGCCGCCCAGCTCGCGGTCAATGAGGTGAAAGTCGTGACCAAGCGCCAGCCGACCGTGGCCGAGCTGGACGACCTTTTCTTTGCCTGGGGAGCGGCTAAATACGTTAAATCGAACGCCATTGTCCTGATCAAGGACGGGGCCACTGTCGGGGTGGGCGCGGGCCAGATGTCGCGCATTGATTCCGTCGATATCGCCGTGAAGAAAGCCGGCGAGAAAGCCAAGGGCTCGGTCTTGGCATCCGACGCTTTCTTTCCCTTTTCTGACGTCGTCGAAGCGGCGGCGAAGAACGGAGTAACCGCCATTATCCAGCCGGGCGGAGCGAAACGGGACCAGGAATCGATCGACCTGGCCGACAAACACAAGATCGCGATGGTCTTTACCGGCCGCCGGCATTTCCGGCACTAGGAGGAAATGAAATGACAAATGATTCGGAAATAAATAAAATCGCAAAGCGATTCAGCCATTTGACATTTGTCATTGGATATTTGTCATTCGTTTTGCTTTCTTTCCCCGCAATAGCCCAAACTATACCGATCACCACGAACATAACTTCATCCACCAGCGGGCCGACCACCTTAAATTCCAACATTGGCGGGATCAGTCTCAGCTATACCAAAGTCGGGACCCGTGATGTCACGACCCTGACCTGGCGGCCGGATTTTAGGTACGGTTTTTGGTCGACCGGTTTTGACGTCAACCTTGCCCTGGGAGAAAACAAGACCCCCGATTACCAGAACGTCGTCTTCCGCTATGTTGAATACGATGATACCAAAAAAGGGCTCCGTTACGGCGTCCTCGATGGTGTGACCATCGGTCACGGTTTGATCATGAAGAATTACACCACCCGCAAAGGACCGGCGATCCTGCTCAATAACGAACAACTCGGGTTCAGAGGCTATCTCGACTTTGATCGATACATTGTCCGGGGAATGGCGACTAAGGCCAACCTTTATTACGCCAGGGTGGAAGAGCGGGTCAATCCGCTGCTGACCCTGGGCCAGTACTACGTGACCGATACGACCGGGCGAGCTGTTAATTTGCCTGTCGGGCCGAAGCAGACTCCCCCGGTCTCGGCGGTCGGCGTTGACGCGCTAGTCCCTCTGCCGCTGAACTTTGAAGGTTATGCGGAGGCGGGCCAGCTTTTGAACCACGGCTCCGGCCTCTCGGCCGGGCTTTCCTGGGCTTACGATCTGATGGTTGCGAACGCTTCGTTCGGGGCCGAATACCGGATCTTTGACAAGGGTTTTGTCCCCGGTTACTTTGGCTCGGAATACGAGTTTAACCCGATCGACCTCGCGTCGGTCGAAGCGGTCGCTAAGCCGCGCAACGGTTTTCTGGTCCAATTCGGACTTAACGCCTTAGGACTGGCTAAACTTAGTATGGCTTACGAAAGTTATACTGATAGTAATTCCGCGCTTTCCGCAGACCTGACCGCTAAATTAACCGAGCAGGTCTTTGTTCGCGGTTATTACAGCCAGCCCAATTTTGTCGATTTTCGCTCACTCTCGCTGGAGCAGGGGGCGATTATGGGGGCGGACGTCGCTTATAAGCTGAATGCCTTTACCAGTCTGATCACCCATTACAAGAAGCAATTCAATTCTTCGACCGGCCAGGTGGAAGAAGCGCAGTATTATGAGATCTCGTTGAGCTTTTAACTAACGAATAATTTTTGGCTTTGGGCCGGTTAAATCGATGATCTTTGACGGCTTTCCCAATTTAGCTTCGCCGCCGTCGATCACCAGGTCGAGCTCCGGCAGGGCGGCGATCACTTCCAGGGCGGTTAGCGCCGGTTTTTCCCCAGACTCATTGGCCGAGGTCGATGCCAGCGGGCCGGTTTTCTTCAATAATTTCAGAGTTAACGGATGAGCCGGGATCCTGATACCGATAGTTTTCTTTCCTTTTAAGGCTGGTAGGACCAGGGTGAGGGGGCCGGGCCATTCTTTCTTGGCTAGGACGAGCGCGGCTGGATTGAACTTCGCAAGCTTTTTGGCTTCAGCCAACGACGGGACTAGGACTTGTAGCGGCTTATTTTTAGGTCGGCCCTTTAACTTGTAGATCTTGTTGATCCCCTTACGACTTCCTAGCAAAGTCCCGATCCCATAGACCGTTTCGGTCGGAAAGGCGATCACGCCGCCGCTTTTCAGGATAGAGAGCGCTTTATTGAACATGTTATAAGTATAACATGTGATAAAATATCAAAACTATGCGTCAGCTGATCGCTTTAGCTTGTCTTATTGTTTTATTCGGCCACTCTTTAGAGGCCCAAATGATCATCCGGGGGAGAAACCCCAAGCTGATCGCCTTGACCTTTGACGATGGGCCATCGACCCCTTATACTGAAAAAGTCCTGGCGGCGCTGAAAAAGGAAAAAGTCAAAGCGACCTTCTTTATGATCGGTAAAAAAATCGTCGCCCAGCCGGACCTTCTGGATCTTGTGCTTGCCGATGGCCATGAGATCGGTAATCACACTTATTATCATTCCCGTTTGAACTGGCTGACCGAATCGAAATTGCTCGACGAGATCAAACTGACCAGCCAGATCGTCAGCGGCTATTCCAACGGCAACGTTCGGCTCAATCTCTTTCGTCCGCCGCACGGCTTTCTCCCCCGCTCGAAAAGCGCCGCCATCCAAAAGGCCGGGTACAACATTGTCATGTGGTCGGTCAACGCCGACGATTTTTACCATGCCAGCAGCGGGATCCGCAGCCCGACCTCGATCGCCCAGCGGGTCTTAGGACGGATCCACGGCGGCGATATCGTCCTGATGCATGATAATAGCCGCCAGACGGTTGATTCCCTGCCGTATATCATTAAAGCCTTAAAAAGAAAAGGCTACCAATTCGTGACCGTTTCGGAAATAATGAGGCGCGGCGGGGGGCATCAGATCAAGCCGGAGGCATTTTATCGGGAGAGCCCAGATTACGGTTTGCCGCGGTCAGATTTTTTATAAGCGGGTCTGGCCGCGGAGATAGGTGACGTAATCGGCGACCGCCGCTTCCAGCCTGGTTGGCGTATATGTAATACCGGCTCTGGCGAGTTTTCCCATTTCCGCCTGGGTGAAGTATTGGTACTTATCCCGAAGATAATCGGGCATTTCAATGTATTCGATATTCGGTTTCAGTTCCAGGGCGGAAAAGAGGGCGGCGGCCAGATCGTTCCAGCTCCTGGCTTCGCCGGTCCCAAGATTAAAGATCCCTCTGGCCTTGCTGTTTAGGAGCTGGTACATTACTTCAACGACGTCTTTGACGTAAATGAAATCCCGTTTTTGTTCGCCGTCCTGGTATTCCGGACGGTATGATTTGAAGAGGCGGAGCTTCCCTTCTTTTTTGAGCTGTTCGTACCCCTTGAGGACTACGCTGCTCATCTCTCCTTTGTGGTATTCGTTCGGGCCGAAGACGTTGAAGTATTTCAGGCCGACCACTTTGTGGACCAGGTTGTTGCGGATCAGCCACTGGTCGAAAAGATATTTGGAATAACCGTAGATGTTGAGCGGCGCGAGTTTCAGCGAGACCGCGTCGTCGTCCGAATAGCCGAGCGAGCCGTCGCCGTAAGTCGCGGCGGAACTGGCGTAAATGAACGGAATGTTCTTGGCCAGCGCCCACTGGGCGAGGCGTTTGGAGTAGTGATAATTATTTTCCAGCATGTAGCTGGCGTTGGTTTCGGTCGTCGAGGAACAAGCGCCGATGTGGAAGATCCCTTTGAACAGGCTGCCGAATTTGCCGGCCAAAAGCTCTTCGAGAAAAACGTCCTTTTCCAGATAGTCGGCGAAAACTTTGCCGTTAAGATTTTGCCATTTTTCCGAGTTGCCCAGATGATCGACGACCAGGATGTCTTTTTCCCCGGCCTGGTTCAGTTTCCAGACCATCGCGCTGCCGATGAACCCGGCGCCGCCGGTAACGATGAACTTCATTTATTTGCCTCCGAAAATTTCGTTCTCGATCAGCCCGCAGACGATGTGGCCGATGGTGATGTGGCTTTCCTGGATCCGGGCCGTGACCCGGGAAGGGATGGTGATCGCCGTATCGACGATCTCGGCGATCCGGCCGCCATCGCAGCCGAGGAAGCCGATCGTCTTACAGCCGAGCTCCTTGGCTTTTTCCAGGGCGACGATCACGTTGCGGGAGTTGCCGGAAGTGGAGAGGCCGACCGCGACATCGCCGTTTTTAGCCAAGCCTTCGATCTGTTTGGCGAAGACCACCTCGTAGCCGTAATCGTTAGAGATCGAAGTGATGATCGAAGTATCGGTCGTCAGCGCAATGGCGGAGAGGGCGCGGCGGTCTTTGCGGTAGCGGCCGATCAGTTCGGCCGCCAGGTGCTGGGCGTCGGCGGCCGAGCCGCCGTTGCCGAAAAAGAAGATCTTATTCCCGGCTTTCAGCGCCTCGATCATCAGTTTGGCCGCTTGTTCGATCTGGGGGACCAGACCTTTGATGACCTGATTTTTGGTTTCGATGCTTTCTTTCAGTTCAGCGATTATCGTGTTCTTCATGCTCTTCTCCTTTAACAATTTTAATCAGGACGACCCGGGTGCTCCGTTCCCGCTCTGAAAGCTTCAGACCGATGGAGCGGGCGTTCTTTTCCAGTTCCGGAATAACGACGTATTCCAAGGCATTGACCCGCCGCCGGGTCTCGTTCACCTGCGCCGCCAGGAGCCGCATCGCTTTGTTAAGCGCGGCGTAAGCGACCAGATCGGGCAGGATGGCGGCAAAGGCGTCCGCCGCCTCCTTATATTCTACCGTAGTTTTGAGGTCGGAGTACAGTGGTTCTCCCGCGACGGTCAGCGTGTAGGAGGGGAGCTTGACCCCCATCATATTCTTGACCTTGATCGCGACCGAGGCGCGGCTCGGCTTGATGAGCGCCCCGGGTTGGGAGAGAGCGGAGCCCAGGATCGCTTTGGTAAAGATTGCCGCCAGCCGTTTTTCCAGGTTGGCGTGGAGGGCCAGATAATTCTTCTTAGTCGTCAAAAATTGCTGCATCAGTCCGTCAAGCTTGTCTTTAAGCAGTTTGTGGCCGCGCCTGGCCAGTTGGACCCTCCGCCGCAGGCGGAGGAGCTCCATTCGGGTGGGGTTAACTTTGATCCGCATATTTGGCGATTATCTCGTCTTTGATCCGTTTCAGTTCCGTTCGCGGCAGGATCTTGAGCAGCTGCCAGCCGAGGGTCAGAGTTTCGATGATCGTCCGGTTCTCATTTTCCGCCTGGCGGATAAAGCGTTTTTCAAATTCATCGGCGAAGAGGAGATATTTGGTGTCGATCTCCGAAAGGGCGGCCTCGCCGAGAATGACGACCAATTCCCGGACCTCGCGGCCGCGGGCGTAAGCGGCGAAAAGCTGGTTGGCAATGCCCGCGTGGTCTTCCCTGGTTTTACCGGCGCCGATCGCTTTGTCGCGCAGGCGGGAGAGGGAAGGGAGCGGGTCGATCGGCGGGTAGATCCCTTTCCGTTCCAGGTCCCGGCCGAGAATGATCTGCCCTTCGGTGATATAGCCGGTCAGGTCGGGAATAGGGTGGGTCTTATCGTCGTCCGGCATGGTCAGGATCGGCAGGAGGGTGATCGACCCTTTCCGTTCTTTGATCCGGCCGGCCCGTTCGTAAAGGTTCGCCAGGTCGGTGTAGAGGTAACCGGGATAGCCGCGGCGTCCTGGGATCTCCCGCCGGGCGGCCGAGACTTCCCGCAGGCTTTCGCAATAATTGGTCATGTCGGTAATGATGACCAGGACGTGCATTTCCAGGTCGAAGGCCAGGTATTCGGCGGCGGTCAGCGCCAGCCGGGGAGTGGCGATCCGTTCGATCGCCGGGTCGGAAGCGAGATTGATGAACATCACCGAATTTTCGATCGCGCCGGTCCGGCGGAAATTGGAAATAAAGAATTCCGATTCTTCGTAGGTAATGCCGAGCGCGCCGAAGACGACGGCGAACTGGTCGTTTTTGTTGAGGACGCTGGCCTGGCGGGCGATCTGGGCGGCGATGCGCGAGTGGGGCAGGCCGGAACCGGAGAAGATCGGCAGCTTTTGGCCGCGCGATAAGGTGTTGAGCGCGTCGATCGTGGAAATACCGGTCTGGATGAAGTCGTCGGGATAGTCCCGGGCGAACGGATTGATCGGCAGGCCGTTGACGTCGAGCTTTTTCTCGGGCAGGACCGGCGGGGCGCCGTCTAGCGGCCGGCCCAGGCCGGAAAAGATCCGTCCCAGAATATCGCGGGAAACCGGTAGCTCCAGACCCCGGCCGCGGAAGCGGAATTCAAGGCGATTGATTTCCAGCCCTTCGGTCCCTTCGAAGACCTGGATCAGCGCGCGATCGCCATTGACTTCGAGCACTTTGCCGGAGCGGAGTTCGCCGTCGGCTAATTTAATTTCGACCAGCTCGTCGTACCCGACTCCCTGAACTCCTTCGACCAGCACTAATGGTCCGGCGATCTCTTTAACTTGATACATTTGTGCTCCTTAATCCGGCGAACTCGTCCTTGAGCTGCCGCTCGATCTCCGCCACTTCGTTTTCCGTTGAAAATCTGGCCCGGGCGATCCGGCCCATGACTTCAAGCCGTCTGATCGCGTCGATCTCGACCCCGTCGTTCAAGGCTTTTTCCCCCAAGCGATGGAGAGCCAGAATGATCTTGAGGATCAATTGCTGTTTGTTCAGCGAGGAGTATTGATCGACCGGATCGAAGGCACTCTGGTAGAGGAAATCTTCCCGGAGCGATTTAGCGACGAAAAGGACCAGTTGCTCTTTGGGAGAGATCGACTCCAGTCCGACCAAGCGGACGATCTCTTCCAGATCGGCTTCCTGGGAAAGGAGCTTCAGCGCCGTTTCGCGCTGGCGGCCGAACTCTTCAGCGATCGCTTCAGGATAGCGCAGGTTTTCGGCGTACAGAGAATAGGAGAGAAGCCAATTGATCGCCGGAAAATGGCGTTTGTGCGCCAGGGTCTCGTCCAAGCCCCAAAAAACTTTGGCGACCCGCAGGGTGTTTTGGACGACCGGCTCCGACAGGTCTCCGCCGGGAGGAGAGACCGAGCCGATGATGGTCAGGGAGCCTTCCCGTTCGGGGGTTCCTTGGCAAGTGCCGTAGCCGGAACGTTCATAAAAATCGGCCAGCCGCGATCCCAGGTAGGCCGGATAGCCTTCTTCTCCCGGCATCTCTTCCAGGCGGCCCGACATTTCGCGCAAAGCTTCCGCCCAGCGCGAAGTTGAGTCGGCAAAGAGGGCGACGTGGTAGCCCATGTCGCGGTAATATTCGGCGATCGCCGCGCCGGTGTAGACCGAAGCTTCGCGGGCGGCAATCGGCATGTTCGAGGTGTTGGCGATCAGGATGGTCCGCTCCATCAGCGGCCGGCCGGATTTTGGGTCTTTTAGTTCCGGGAATTCTTTAAGGACGTCGGTCATTTCATTGCCGCGTTCGCCGCAGCCGACGTAAACAATGAGGTCGGCATCGGACCACTTGGCGAACTGGTGCTGGATCACGGTCTTGCCGGCGCCAAAAGGTCCCGGGACGCAAGCCGCTCCCCCTTTGCCGATCGGAAAGAGGGTGTCGACGACCCGCTGGCCCGTGACCAGCGGGACGGAAACCGGTTTTTTCTTGGCCAGCTGGCGTCTTTTGCGGACCGGCCATTTTTGTAACAGCGTAATTTGCCGGCCGGCGACCACGGCGATCGTTTCTTCGAGGGTGAACTGGCCGCTTTTGATCTCGTCAACCTGGCCGGCGACTCCCGGCGGGACCATGATCTTAAGAGTGACGAGCGGCGTTTCTTGGACCGTCCCCAAAATATCGCCTTCACGGACCTGTTCTCCTTTGGCGACGACCGGGCTGAATTCCCAGCGGCGGTCGCGGGCGAGCGGCAAGACGTTTATCCCCCGGGGAATAAAAGCGCCGGCCTGTTCTTTGATCTTATCGAGAGGGCGCTGGATCCCGTCGAAAATTGCGCCGATCATGCCGGGGCCGAGTTCGACCGACAGCGGGGCGCCGGTCGATTCGACCGGGTCGCCGACCTTAAGGCCGGCGGTCTCTTCATAGACTTGAATGGAAGCTTTTTTCCCCCGCAGTTCGATGACTTCGCCGATCAGGCGCTGGGGACCGACCAAAACCAGGTCGGCTTTTTTGACGTTCTCCATCTCGGCGATCACTAAGGGACCGGCAACTTTTATTATCATATTAATCCTTCCGCTAATTCTAGCCCCAGACTTCCCCGGTGGTCGGGGAGCAAGACGACATTGAGCCCTTTCTTTTCCGCTGTTTCGATCAGGGTGGTCATTTCCCGGGCCAGCCGTTCGGTCACGAAAATAATGTCGTGCTCGCCGCCGGCGGTCAATTTTTCCAAGTCCCGGCAGGAATGATCGAGCGAACTGCAGGGGAAAATGTCGATCCCGCTTAAAGCGAGCGGTTCGAGCATTTCCTTAGGGCCGATAAAGGCGATCTTAGACATAAATCAGTCTCTCCTTGATCAATTGCGAAGGAATCTTCTGCAGTTTGGCCGTCATGATCAGGCGGATCATTTTTTGTTCCTGCTCCCTGGCGAATAAAAAGCCGAGGAGAGGCTCGATCCCGAAAGTCAGATATTTCGCTTCTTTCATGATCGAAAAAAGGTGATTGTCGGTCTCCCGCTCCAGCGCGAAGAGACTGCCGCTGCGCCGGTACTCTTCAAGTCCGGCGGTGACCGGCCGAGCGAAAGCGGTGAACCGGTAGTGTTCGATTATTTGGTCGGGATCGCTTTTTTCTTTCAACAGGGAGAGCTTTAATCGGTTAAGGGTCGCGTAAGCGAGAACATATCGGCGGAAGAGCGGGCTTTGGACCCGGCCGGCGGTTTTTTCCAGCTGGACGAGATAATCACCGAGCGACAGATCGGAGTATTTCAGCCACATCGCGGCCAGGCTTTCCTCTCCAGGGGCGAGCGAGTCGAGCAGGGCTTTGGTCGAGGACAGTTCCTGGCGGAGCAGGGCTTCGAAATCAAAAGAGTGCTCCAGTTTATCGATCTCGGCGGCGTGGAAAGGATTTTCCCGCAAGATCAGGAACGCGCTGTCTTGGTCCGGCGCTTCCGTCAGGCGGAGGAGGTGGCTGGCGTCGAGCAGTTGCGTTTCGAGCGAACGGATCCGGCCGATAGCGTAAGCGAATTTAACCATAAAGAAGTTTGATAACCTCGCTCTCTTTGTTTTCCCTGACCGCGTCGCTTAGGCCGGCGAAAACCTGATCGATCAGCCGGTGCTTTTCTTCCAGCAATTTTTGTTTGGCCAGAAGCCTGGCTGGAACGACGATCGCTTTTCGCTCTTCCTCGCTTTGGAGACGGGCCGCTGCCAGGATCGACTGGCGTCGCGTTTCGGCTTGTTGGGTTGCCGCCGCGCCGATCTTGGCGCTTTCCCGAGTCCCATCCTCTCTGATCGCCAGGGCTTTGGCCCTGGCTTCGGCGAGGATCTTTTCTTCTATCTCTTTCAACCCCATCTTAGATCTTGATCCAGGAGACCATTAAGATTGTGGCCAAAAGTCCCAAGACCGCGTAAGTTTCGACCATTGCCGGGAGGATGATCGCTTTACCGAGTTCATCGGGGCGTTTGGCGATAAAGAAAATACTGGCGGCTGATGCTCGTCCCTGGTAGTAGGCGGAGACGAAACCAGCCAGGCCGACCGGGATCCCGGCGGCGAGAAGCTGTAAACCGGCCGAAAGTGGAATGGGGGCGCCGCCGCCCACGATATAGACCTTTAACATTATATAAAAAGCGCCCAGAAAGCCGTAAAAACCCTGGGTGCCAGGGAGAGCGAGCAGGACCAGGACCTTGCCGAATTTTTCCGGGTCTTCGCTCAAAACACCGCCGGCCGCTTCGGCCGCGATCGAGATCCCCCAGGCGGAACCCATCGCTCCAAAAACTGCCGCGAATGTCGCGCCAAACAATGCCAGGGCCAAACCAATAGTCATGATTCTTCCTCCTTGTTTATTTGGGACTTATTATAGTATACGCGGTTTCGCGACGAAAGGGCTTAAACGCTTTGCCGCCCCCTTCGTAGAACTTGCCGAAAAACTCGACCAGCTGGAGCCTGGCGGAATGGACAAACGCCCCCAGGACCGAGATGACCAGGTTGAAGAGATGCCCAACGAGCAAGACCGCGGCCATTATAATGTAACCGAGGATCGGGACGCTCCCCCGGGTCAGGTCGGCGATGATATTAATGACCATGCCGATGATCGAAGTCGTCATCATCAGCGCCAGCAGACGGGAGTAGGAGAGGGTGTCGCCGAGAAAGCTGGTTGTTCGATAAAGGCTCAAGATCCCGCTGACTGCTTTTTTCAAGAGACCGCGTTCGTTCCGGCCCTGGGTCAGGACCAACCCCGTTGCGCCGGCGATCGCCAGGCGGCTGAACAACAGACTTGTTTCCCGGCCGAGGGCGGTGGTTACCCCGTACAAGACCAGGGCGAGCAGGAAAAAGATCCAGAGGCCGTAATCGAAGAGCCCGTTTAAGTACTCGCCGTTTTTTAGCTTCCAGTAGAGGCCGAGCGCCAGGCCGGTGATGATCTGGACCAGGCCGAGGAGCAAAGAGATGATCAGCATGTTCAAAGGGTTCTTGACCGGGTCGATCAGCTGGACGCTTTTTAGCGGGCCGCCGATCGACGGCGGGAGGGAATCAAGGCTGACGGCAAAATAACTGCCGGTGATGACGCCGGCAAAGACGGTCGCGATCCCGCCCCAGAAGAGAAGGTTGAGCAGATTCTTTCCTCCTTCGCTCAAGGTCAGGGTCCTTTGGTAGTAGACGGCGATCCCGGCCAGGATCAGGCCGTAGCCGACATCGGAGAGGCAAAGGGCGAAAAATAAAATAAAGAAAAAGGCGAGCGGCCCGGACGGGTCCATATCGCCGGGGGAGGGGGAGCCGAATATTTTAGTGATCAGTTCGAACGGGGTGAAGATCCCGGGATTTTCAATCAGCGAGGGGGGCTGTTCTTTCGGGTCCGGTCCGATCTCCCGCACGGCGATCAGTTTGTCACGTTGCTCGAGATCGGCTTTGAGTTTCGGCAGTTGTTTTTTCGGCAGCCAGCCGGTCAGGATGAAAGTCCGTTCGGTGTGGGCCAGTTGTTCCCCGGCCAGCCGTTCGCCGTTCTTTTGAAGATAATAGTCGTAAACATAGGTCAGCCGCTTCTTGTGTTTGATCAAACCGGCCAGTTCATGGTTGAAAGCGTTCCTTTCGGCGGCGGTTTTTTTAAGCAGGCCGTCGAGCTGTTTGGTCTCGTCCGCCGGGGTTAATTTAGAACTGGGGAGAGAGATCTTTTCCAGCTTAAATTCGTCGAATAAAGCGTTAACCGCTCCAGCTTCCTGATCGGTCGCGATCAGGAAAAGATAAATGGTTTTATCGCCGCCGACAACTTCCAGGTGTCCGGCGGCCAGCTTTTTGACCGCCCCGGTCAAATCGTCCAGGACTTTGGCGCGGCAGCTGCCGGCTAAAATAATTATTTGCTCGCGGCTGCGGAGCGAATCGAGCGGCACCCGGACCTTGGTAAATGGCAGAAGAAGCCGGCGGTCGGCCAAAAGTTTTCCTTCCAGGTTCTTGAGGTTGGCCAGTTCATTGCCGATCCGATTGAGGCCGGCGATCACCTCCCGCCAATTGAATTCTTTGGCGGTTTGGCGGAGAAATTCGCCGCTGATCGTTTCTTTGTACGGAGCGAAACTTTCGATGAAACTTTTTTTGACTCCCGCCGCTGTGTCCAGCGCGGCAATGGCCGCTTTTAGTTCCAATAAGTAAAGTTCGAAATTTTCTGTGGCGGTGGTCGACTGGCCCAATGGGAGCGGGGCGATCTGCATGACCCCGGCTTCCTGGAGAAAATTAAGGAGCGGTTCGCGGCGGTCAAGGTGGCCGATGACCGCCACTTTTTGCATCGCGATCAGCGACATAATTCCCTGGCCGCCTCAATTTTGGGGGCGGTGAGCTGGTTTAACTGTTCGATCTGCCGGCGGTTTTCGGCTTCGAGCGCCGCTTTTTCCGCCCGGGCGGCTTCTTTCGCGTTTTCGATCAAGGTGGCCGCTTCTTTTTTAGCGGCGGCTTCGGTTTCGAGGAGGAGCTGTTCGGCCTGCTTCTGCGCGTGAATAACGGCGAGAATTTTGGCTTTTTCAGCCGCAGTGACGATCTCCGCTGCTTGCGTTTCGATCGAGGTCAATTGTTCAAAAAGAGCTTGGGGCATGATGGGTGAATTGTAACATATTGTGTTCACCTTGTGTCATTGTTCCGCTTAAGATATAATGTACTTCCAGAATGCATATATTTCTACCGAGCTTTCTGGTTGCTCTAATAATAACCATAATTTGCACCCCCATAGTCCGAAAAGTCGCCTTAAAGATAGGCGCCGTCGACCGTCCCAATGCCCGCAAGATCCATACGGAAAATATTCCGCGTATCGGCGGGGTCGCTATTTATACCGGTTTCCTGATAGCGATAACCTTTGGCCTGATCACCGCTTATTTTACCGGCGTCCATCTCAATCCCCGGCCGATCATCGGCCTTTTGGCCGGCGGGACGATCGTTTTCCTGTCCGGTTTGAAGGATGACCTGATGGGGTCCCGTCCTTTAACTAAGCTGATCTGGCAAACCGTCGGAGCGGCGGTCGCGATCTATTTTGGGGTCGAGATCTCCTTCTTTTCCAATCCCTTTAACGGAATCATCCCGCTCGGTTTTGTCGCCATCCCGCTGACCATTCTCTGGCTGGTCGGGATGACCAACGCGATCAACCTGATCGACGGCTTAGACGGCCTGGCGACCGGGGTGATCGCCATTTCGGCCGGGACCCTCTTCTTTGTCGCTTTGCGGACCCACCAAATGGAGGCGGCCCTTTTTATTGTCGCCATTGCCGGCGCGGCGCTCGGTTTTTTAAAATACAACTTTTTTCCCGCTTCGATCTTCTTGGGCGATTCGGGGAGTTATTTTCTCGGTTTTATCGTCGCCGCCGCTTCGATCATCGGGGTTTTTAAGACCACGCTGGTCGTGGCGCTGATCGTCCCGCTCCTGATCCTCGGAGTGCCGATCTTTGACACGACTTTCGCCATTCTCCGCCGGTTAAAGGAGAAGAAAAATCCTTTTGCCGCGGACAATAAACACATCCATCATCTTCTGGTCCGGGCCGGTCTGACCCAGCGTGAAGCGGTCATGTCGATCTATATCGTTTGTTTTTTGTTAAGCGCGACCGCGTTGATCATGTCGTTGCAGAGATAAAAGAAGCTTAAAGCTGTAAGCTGGAGAATAATATATGAACAAGAAAAAAGTAATGTTTGTGTTCGGGACCAGGCCGGAAGCCATTAAAATGGCGCCGGTGATCAAGGAATGCGGCAAATACCAGGATTTTTTAGAGATCCTGGTGGTCGTGACCGGTCAGCATCGCCAGATGCTCGATCAGGTCCTGCGGCTTTTTGAGATCGATCCCGATTACGATCTCGGCATTATGGAAGCCAACCAAACGCTGACCAGTATCGTGACCAAAACCCTGAAGGGGACCGAGGAGATCATCCTCAACGAACGGCCGGACCTGATCCTGGTGCAAGGGGACACCTCAACCGCTTTTGCCGCCGGCTTGTCGGCTTTTTATTACAAAGTGCCGCTGGGGCATATTGAGGCCGGTTTGCGGACTTTCGACAAGTGGCAGCCTTATCCGGAAGAGATCAACCGGAAGCTGTTAACTTCCCTGGCCGATCTTCATTTTCCGCCGACCAAAAGCGCCATGGACAATCTGCTTCGGGAACAGGTTCCCCGCGAAGAGATCTCTTTGACCGGGAACACGGTGATCGATGCCTTGCTGGAAGTGGCCAAGCGGGACTTTAACCTTGCCTCGATCGGGATCCGCTTGACGCCGGGGAAAAAGATCGTCCTGGTCACCACCCACCGCCGGGAAAACTGGGGGGCGCCCCTGCGCGGGATCTGTACCGCGATCAAAATCATCGCCGAACGCTTTCACGAGCAAGTTGAGATCGTTCTGCCGGTCCACAAAAATCCGACCGTTTCCAACGTCGTCAACGAGATTTTAGGCAAGGTTTCCAATGTTTTGTTGACCGAGCCGCTTGATTACGAACCGTTCATTCATCTTCTTAAAGCAAGCTACCTGGTCCTGACCGACTCCGGCGGGGTTCAGGAAGAAGCCCCGTAGCTCGGCAAGCCGGTCCTGGTCATGCGCGATAAGACCGAGCGGCCGGAAGCGGTCCTGGCCGGGACGGTCAAGCTGGTTGGGGCCGATACCGACATGATTGTCGCGGAAGCGAGCAAGCTATTGGGGGATGAGGCGGAGTACGCGAAGATGTCGCAAGCGGCCAACCCGTACGGCGACGGCCGCGCCTCTTCCCGCATTATCTATTCGATCCTCCACTACTTTGGCATGGCCGATAACGGACCGGAGGAATTCAATGCATAAACTGATCGTTCGCGGCGGCCGCCCCTTGGAAGGGGAGGTGACCGTTTCCGGTTCCAAAAACGCCGCCTTGCCGATCCTGGCGGCGACGATCATGCTTCCCGGGCGTTCGGTCATCCGCAATATCCCCAATCTTTCCGACGTTACTACCATCGTCCGCGTTTTGCGGGCGCTGGGCCTTCGGGCCGAATATTCCCAGTCCAATCCCAATACCGTGAACGTTTGGAATTTCCAGGTCCGCCACGTTGCCCCTTACGAGCTGGTGACTAAAATGAGGGCTTCTTTCTTTGTGATCGGACCGATTTTGGCGGTCAAAGGATTGGCCAAGATCCCGCTCCCCGGCGGCTGCGCCATCGGTTCGCGGCCGGTCGACATTCACATCAAAGGCTTGACCGCGCTCGGCGCTGAAGTTCAGCTTGAACACGGCTTTGTCATCGCCAAGACCAAGAAATTGCGCGGCGGCAAAGTTTACCTTGATTTTCCATCGGTCGGCGCGACCGAAACGGTGATGATGGCGGCGGCGCTGGCCGAAGGGGATTCGATCATCGAGAACGCCGCCCGCGAACCGGAGATCGAGGACCTGGCTAATTTTCTGAACCGGGCGGGGGCCAAGATCGAAGGGGCGGGAAAAGAAGTCATTAAGGTCAGCGGCGTCAACTCTTTGATGCCGGTCGATTATTCGATCATTCCCGACCGGATCGAAGCGGGGACCCTGCTCGTTGCCGGCGCAATCACCGGCGGCAAGGTCTTGGTCAAGGGGAGCAATCCCGAGCATATGGAAGCGACGATCGTTAAATTAAGAGAGGCCGGCGTCAGGATTGATCTTGTTCCCGACGGGATCCTGGTCCAAGCTCCCAACGGGATCAACGCGATTGACATCAAAACGCTCCCGTATCCCGGGTTTCCGACCGATATGCAGCCGCAGTTTTCTTCGCTATTGACCCTGGCCAAGGGAACTTCGGTCATTACCGAAACGGTCTTTGAAAACCGTTTTATGCACATCAACGAATTAAAAAGGATGGGGGCGAATGTCCGCCTGGAAGGACAAAGCGCCATTATCAGCGGGGTGCAAAAACTTTCCGGGGCGCCGGTTCGGGTTTCCGACTTGCGGGCGGGGGCCGCTTTGATCCTGGCCGGCTTGGCGGCCGAGGGGGAAACGATCATTGAAGACCGCGATCACCACATCCGGCGCGGGTATGATAAAATTGCCCTGAAATTGACCGCGCTGGGGGCGGAGATCAAGGACCAATGAAGTTTGGGGCTTTGGCCAAAAAGATCATTAAACGGGAAGGGCGAAATGGGACGATCGATGTTTCCGTGGTTGACGATCGAACGATTCGCGCCTTGAATAAAAAGTTTAGAAAAAAAGACCAGCCGACCGATGTCCTTTCCTTTACGTTGAATGAGACCGGGTTCCTGGGAGATGTTATAATCTCTGAAGAGACGACCAGCAAGAACGCCAAACGGTACGGGGTCAGTTACGAAGCGGAGTTCAAACGTTTGGTCATCCATGGCGTGTTGCACGTCTTAGGTTATGACCACGGAAAGAAGATGAGAGATGCCGAAGCGGTTTATTCGCAGCTTTAAGTACGCCCAGGACGGGGTCCGCTACGCGCTGCAATCGCAGCGCAACATGTGGATCCATTCGGTCATGGCCTTTGCCGTGCTGACGGCGGCGGTCTCGCTCCGGGTCAGCCAGACCGAGTGGTTGTTCATTATTACCATGATCGCCTTGGTCTTTACCCTTGAGCTGGTCAATACGGCGATCGAAGAAGTGGTGAACATGCTCAAGCCCGAACCGCACCCGCTGGCGGCCCTGGCCAAGAATTCATCGGCCGCGGCGGTCCTGGTCATTTCCGGCGGGGCGGCGATCGTTGGGCTGATAATATTTTTGCCGAAGCTTATAAATTTGTAGGGGGAGATAAATGCTGGAATTACTGGTGATGATCTTACTGCTGATGATGTCGGCCTTCTTTTCCGCTTCGGAAACCGCTATTACCAGCCTGTCCCGCTTGAAAATAAAAGGTTTGCTGGAGAAAAAAGCGCGCGGGGCGATCGCGCTTAGTTTGTTGAAAGAGAAGCCGGGCGATTTTCTCTCCACCATCCTGATCGGCAACAATTTAGTCAACACGGCGGCGGCCGCGGTGGCGACCTCTTTGACCATTAGTATTTTTGAGCGCTCCGGCGCCGGCGAAATGGCTTACGCCGTCGGGCTTGCGACCGGTTTGATGACCTTCTTCCTCCTGGTGTTCGGCGAGATCACCCCAAAAACGGTGGCGATCCATAACGCGGAAAGGGTCGCGCTAATGGCGGCGCCGATAATTTATTTTCTAAAGTTTCTTTTTCAGCCGATCGCTTTTCTAGTCAATATCTTCTGCCGGCCGCTGGTCTATCTTTTTGGCGGCGGCAAGATGGGTAAGGGCGGTTTTCTGACCGAGGAAGAGATCGAAATGGTCCTGGCGGAGGGAGAGAAAGAAGGGTTGATCGAAGAAGAGGAGCGGGCGATGATCAGTTCGATCTTCGCTTTTGGCGACACGATCGCCCGTGAGGTAATGACCCCCAGACCGGACATGATCGCCTGCGAGGTCAATCAGACGGTCAAAGAAGTGACCAAATTGATCCTCGACAGCGGCCACTCCCGAATCCCGGTCTACGAAGGGAGCCTGGACAACGTGATCGGGGTGGTTTACGCCAAAGATCTGTTGAAAAAGAGCCGGGGGACGATCCGCGAAATGCTTCATTCGCCTTTTGTCATTCCGGAATCGAAAAAAGTGGCCGAACTGCTGCACGAAATGCAGACGGCCCGGACCCACCTGGCGATCATTGCCGATGAATACGGGATGACCTCCGGGATCGTGACCATGGAAGACCTGGTCGAAGAGATCGTCGGGGAGATCCACGATGAGTTCGAGCGGGAAGAAAAGGGGTACGAACACGTTGATGATGGGGCGGCGATCATTGACGGGAAACTGGCAATTGCCGACCTGAACGACCGCCTGGGGGTCGAAATACCGAAAGGGGATTACGATACTGTCGGCGGCTTTGTTTTCAGCCAGCTGGGGAAAGCCCCCTCGGTCGGCGACGTCGTTCATTACGAGAATTTGCTGATCAGCGTCGAGCGGGTCCAGCGGCGGCGGATCACCAGAGTAAAGATCGTGAAATTTCCAGAAAAAATTGAAGAAGAAGGGGTAGGCGGATGAGCACAAAATACATTTTCATTACCGGCGGAGTCGTTTCATCATTAGGCAAAGGGATCGTGGCCGCGTCTCTCGGCCGGATCCTGAAAAGTCGCGGCATCTCCGCCACTATCCAAAAACTTGATCCTTATATCAATGTCGATCCCGGGACGATGAATCCCTACCAGCACGGCGAGGTTTTCGTGACCGAAGACGGGGCCGAGACCGATCTCGACCTCGGCCACTACGAACGCTTTATCGACGTCAACCTCGGCAAATCCAACAATGTGACCGCCGGCATGGTCTACTGGAACGTGATTACCCGGGAGCGGCGCGGCGATTATCTCGGCGGGACCGTCCAGGTCGTGCCGCACATTACCAACGAGATCAAGGACCGGATCCGCCAAGTCACCAAAAACCAGCACTTTGACGTGGTGATCGTCGAGATCGGCGGCACCGTCGGCGATATCGAAGGACTGCCGTTCCTCGAAGCGATCCGCCAGTTTCGCAAAGAGGTCGGCCGGGACAACTGCGTTAACCTGCATGTGACCCTGATCCCGTTCCTCGATACCACCCACGAGTTCAAGACCAAACCGACCCAGCACAGCGTCCAGAAACTGCGCGAGATCGGGATCCAGCCGGATATCATTGTCTGCCGTTCCCGGGAGCCGATCAGCCAGGAAATGAAGGAAAAGATCTCTCTCTTCTGCGACGTTAATAAAGAGGCGGTCATCGGTCTGCCTGATATGCCTTCAATTTACGATGTGCCGCTGGCGATTGAAAAGGAAAATCTCGGCGAGATAGTGGTGAAGTACCTCGATCTGGAATCGAAAAAAGTCGATCTGACCGAATGGGAAAAGATCGTTAAGGAATGGCATTCGCTCCGGCATACCGTTCGGATCGCGATCGTCGGGAAATACACCGAGCTGGAAGATTCCTATTTAAGCATTGTCGAATCGCTCAAGCACGGCGGGATCGCCAACCAGGCGAAGATTGAGATCAAGTGGATCAACGCCGAAAAGCTCGAAGAAGAGGAAGATATCGACGCGATCCTGCGCGACGTCCAGGGGGTCCTGATCCCCGGCGGGTTTGGCGCCAGAGGGGTGGAAGGCAAGATCAAAGCGATCCGCTACGCCAGAGAGAACCGGATCCCGTTTTTGGGACTCTGTCTTGGGATGCAGTGCGCGGTGATCGAATTTGCCCGCAATATCTGTAAAATGAAAGGGGCGAACTCATCGGAGTTTGATCCCGAAACCAAGTTCCCGGTCATCGATTTTATCCCCGAACAGCGGGGGCTGATCGACAAGGGGGGGACGATGCGTTTGGGCGCCTACACCTGTAAGATCAAGAAAGGGACGATGCTCCATAAAATGTACGGCAAGGACGAGGTTGAAGAACGCCATCGCCACCGCTACGAATTCAACAATGATTTCCGCCAACCGCTGGAAGAGGCGGGATTGGTTTACTCCGGGATCAATCCCGATGCCGACCTGGTGGAAGTTATCGAACTGCCGACCCATCCCTTCTTCCTGGCGACCCAGTACCATCCGGAATTCAAGTCGCGCCCCAATCGGCCGCACCCGCTTTTTGCCGGTTTTGTGAAGGCAGCGGTCAGTTGTCTGGAAGAGCAGGTCGCGCTGTTTAAGGAAAAAGGGGTCTAATCCGCCGAAGGCGGACGGAAAGTTGTTTTAACTGCTTTATCGATAACGGTTAACGGCACCCGGTGTTTTCCGGCTAACTTCTTTAGGTCTTCGTATTCCGGCGCGGCGGTAATTACCTGGCCGGCTAGCAAGCCCAATTTAACCTTTACTTTCCCATACTTTGTTTTAACTTTAATAAATTTCCGCCGTAAAACTTCCCGGCTGGCCAGAAAGACCCTGACCCCAAGGGTTGTCGTCAGTTTATAAACCAATTCTAATTGCCGGTCTTTATCTTCCGGCCGGCAAAGAACGGTTAGTTTACTGGCGGTCCGTTCTTTTTTCATCAGAATTGGTTCGATAAAGGCATCGAGCGCGCCTGCCTTCATCAAAGCGGCGATCGCTTTGTTCAAGGTTTTTACTTCCATGTCGTCAATATTCGTTTCCAGCTGAAGGATCGTATCGTTTTCGGTCGGTAACTTTGCTTCCCCAATAAAAACCCGAAGCATTCCCAGGGTGGGGAAGGGCTTTCCTCCGGCGCCGTTGCCGATCCGTTCGACCGCCATTTTGGGGGCCGGGCCAAAGCCGCTGGTTAGAGCACTGATAATCGCCGCGCCGGTCGGGGTGACGATCTCGCCTTCGATGTCGATTCCGTAAGTTGGGATCCCTTTAAGCAGTTCCGCTGTCGCGGGGGCCGGGTTTGGTAAAATACCGTGCGCGTGTTTAATAAAACCGTGACCGTGCGGAATAGGGGAGGCGTAAATTGCTTCGATCCCCAACTTTTCGATGGCGATCGCCGTGCCGACAATGTCGATAATCGCGTCGACCGCGCCAACCTCATGGAAGTGAATTTTATTGATCGGTACGCCATGGACTTTTGCTTCCGCCCCGGCTAAACGGCAGAAGATTTTTACGCTAAGGGCTTTGACCGTTTTCGATAACTTGCTTTTATTGATGAGCCTAAGGATGTCGGCGAGACTACGGTGGTGTTGTTCGTTGTTTATGACTTCGAAATAAGCCCCATTGATATGGTGTTTTTTAATGGCTTTAAGCTTTAAGCTGTAAGCTTTGAGCGTCAGCTTTTTTAATTCTTTTATTAACGAGTTGAAATCTAACCCGGCATCAAGCAATGCCCCCTGCACCATATTGCCGGCGAGGCCGGAAGAGCAGTCGAAATAAGCGATCTTCATATGTCTCATTATAACGTCTTTTCCTGCCAAGTGAAATTCCGGCCTTTAAATAATGATAACGAGTTATGATCGGCAGCAGCCGTCCGCCATATTTACAGTTGATCAATTCCGCCCCCGGATCGGCCACGAAAGCGCGGCCTTTACGGCAAAGACTGCTGAAGGGCGACGGCGACATCGTGCCTCTGTCAGGGGCCAGATTGGGGCCGGAGCGAACGGACTACTTTTATGATTTTTTTAACTCCCGCCAGTTTTATTGGCGCTCAACCCTGGAAGTTTGTGAAACTGTCAGAGTTTTAGTCGGAACGGGAAGAATCGATCGAATAAGAACGACGGTTGATCGGGCGATAAAAGCTGCCGATCGGCATTGCGCGGAGGAGCCAAGAAAAGAACTGGCGGATGAGCTTGCCGCGGAAAACAACTCAATTGCCGAAGAAATAATGTCTGGCGATCCGAGATCCATCGGGACGTTTGCCAAAGATGAGCCGGTTATTGCTGCTTGGCTGTTTTGCAGAACATTAGCAGTCTTACAAGCCGATGGCTGGAATGACTTGGCTGTTTTAGCAAAGCCGCTGGCCTATTATTCTGAAGTTTTAGGCCAAGAATTAGAGCCGGTTGATCGGGTGATTGTTTTGCAAATGGTCCTGCCTCTCATTGCCGAAGATCGGGAACTTTTGGCGAAAAGATTAGCGGAAGCAAAAGAGGCGCTCCGGTTGATTCGCGACCCGGTTAAAAAAGGGATTGAATCCCTAAATATTGCCGGACTGCTAAAAGGGCGGGAGAGCGAAGAGGAGGAGCGTTTTTTTCGAGGCGAGGCCGGGGCCGCCATGCAAAGCACCCTGGACGATAATATTAAACATACGACGATGCTGACGAAACTGCTTATCTGCAACGGCGAAATAAATGAGGCGTGCGCCTTGCTTTTTCCTTTGAGCGAAGCGGTTTGTAAGATTGATGATAAGTTGGAGAGAGTAAACGGTATTTTTAATCTTTCGGAGATTTTGGCCCGGCTTGGTTTGTTTCCGGCGATTAAATATTTAATCGGCCGGGTCAGCGATTGATCAGAGCGGCGCAGACCGCAGCGCCAAAGCCATTGTCGATGTTGACGACGCTGACCCCGGGGGCGCAGCTGTTGAGCATGGTTAGGAGGGCGGAGAGGCCTTTGAAGCTGGCGCCATAGCCGACCGAAGTTGGAACGGCGATGATCGGCTTGTCGATCAGGCCGCCGACGACCGAAGCGAGCGCCCCTTCCATGCCAGCGACGACGATCACCACCCGGCAGTTGTTGATCTTCGGCAAGTTCTTCATTAGACGATGGATCCCGGCAACCCCGACATCGTAGATCCGCTCGACCTTATGGCCAAGATGTTCGGCGGTGACGGCGGCTTCTTCCGCGACCGGGAGGTCGGCGGTCCCGGCCGTAATTATCGCAATCCTATGCTCAACGTTCAACGTTCTACGTTCTGCTTTCTTGACTGTAATAATCCTTGCCATCTCATGATACTTCGCTTTTTTCAGAGATTTTTTAACGGCTTTAAATATTTTCTTATCGGCTCTGGTTGCCAGAACATCATGGCCTTGTTTGGCGATACTGGCCGCGATTTTGGCGACCTGTTCGGGGGTTTTCCCGGGACAGTAGATCACTTCGGGGAAGCCTTTCCGGTGGATCCGGTGGTGGTCGACCTTGGCGAAACCGAGTTCTTCGTAGTCGTTATTTTTGACAAAAGCAGGACTTTTTATTAGGCTCATTATGCGGAATTATAGCTTATTTATTGGTTGCAAACAATTAGCGTAAGCTATGTCAATTAAGGAAGAGCGGGAGCCTGTAACAATAATTTAACCGCGAAGTTATCAGGGAGTAATGTTCTTTAGCTATACTTCAAGCATGGTTAAGGTTGCTTCGGTTCCGCCTAAAGAACCCGGATTTCTTAAAATGGCGGTTCGCCGTCAACGCGCTAGATTTGTCCCGGTGGAGCATTATCGGCCGTCAACAATTTTTTCAGCCAAAAGGCTTGTTTATCATCTTGGTTTGATCGTTGAGGGGCCAAACGCGATTGATTGGGGAAAACTTGTTCCTTATAAAGGGGCAATCTATTCCGCAATTAATGAGACCATAAGTACAACTAACAGCGCCGAACCGATGCAGCGTGTCCCGGTTGAAGAGATCCCGTCGTTGACCTGGGGTGGTTTGTCGATCAAACTGGGTTTAAGTTTTTGGGCAATGCTGGGGCAGGTCAATCTGTCGAATCTGAATATTATACTTGGCGTGCCGACTGATTTTTATCATGCTTTTGCTTATTTGTCTTTGAATGCCGCTAGAAATGTCGCGGCCGATCTGGTCGCAAAGCATGGACGGGATGTCACGGTTTGGTGGAAAAATGCCGACCATATCAAGTGGGACAAATTAACTGATTCGCTATTGGTGACCTCCGGCGCCTATATGTTCCTTTCCACGCTGAAAGATATACTTCATGCCCATTATGGCGGGGCCAAGATTGAATGGCTAGTTACCCCTTTTTTAATCACAACATTGGACGGTTTTATCAATTCAGTGACTAGAAAATACCGGGGGTTTAACGGCAAAGTTGTTTATTATGATTGGTTTCGTCCTTTAGTCGGCGACCTGGCGGCGACGCTCTGTTTATTAGTAGCTGGTAGTGACTTGAAATCGGGGTTCGCCTATTTAATGGTTAGAAAAGTATTTTGTGAGCTTTGGTCCGGCCATTGGGAGTCAGCGGAAAAACGGCGGGAGAAAATTGACGATCGCTTTAAGGACTATGAGAAGATCTTTGATTTTGACGCTTACCAGGTCCCTGATCCCCAAGCCATGGCTGCGGTCAGTCTGGTATTCGTTGTCAATAATAAGACCCAGGCGAAAACCGCCCTAATTAAGAAATTCTTTCCAGCTTATTTGGCGGAAAACAAAAACAGGGAACGAGTTTTATCGTTGCACTGGGCAATGCTTGAAGATGAGCGGGTTTTGGCGGCGATCAAATGGCTGCTCCCTCACGAAAAATGGGTGGCCTATCGGGAAGCCTTATGGCGGCAGTTCATTGAGAACCGTAATAATTATTTGAACTGGTTGAGACAAGAAGAACCTTTGTTTTTTGCCTTAAGCGGTGAGCGTGAGGCTACGAAGAACCCTTAAATTCTCGACGTCTTCCTTCATTTCTGGTCCTTTTGGTGTTTCCAGGATCATTGGCAGCTTTTCAAAACGCAGGTCATTCATCAAGAGGCGAAACGGTTCCAGCCCCAGCTCCCCCTGGCCGATCTGTTCATGGCGGTCTTTTTTGGCGCCGAGGCCGGTTTTAGAATCGTTCAAATGGAAAGCCAGGAGCTTATCTAATCCGATTGTCCGCTCAAATTCTTTCCAGGTTGTTTGATAATCTTCTTTTAGATTGTACCCGGCGGCAAATGAATGGCAGGTATCAAAACAGACCCCGAGCCTTTCCGGCGCTTTAACTCCGGCGATGATCTCCGCCAGATGAGAGAATTTATAACCAAGGTTTGAGCCCTGGCCGGCGGTCGTTTCCAAGGCAATTTTCACTTTAAAGCCTTTAGTTTGTTCGATCAGTTCATTAAGATGTTTAATCACCAAGCCTAGGCCTTGGCCTTCGCCTTTCCCCAGGTGGGAGCCGGGGTGGAGGACAATAAAAGGGAGCTTAAGCCCTTCGCACCGTTCCAGCTCGTCTTGCATTGAGCGAAGCGATTTTTCAAGATTATCGGAGGGTGGGGCGGCAAGGTTAATTAAATAACCGGCGTGAGCGAAAACAAAAAGGCTGCTTTGATCACGGGCGGATTTGAAACGTTCAACTTCGCCGGGCGCGAACGGTTTCCCGACCCACTGGTTGTTGTTCTTAACGAAAATTTGGATCGCGCTGCAGCCGATCGAGAGGCCCCGTTCGATCGCTTTATCAACGCCGCCGGCGATCGACATATGAGCGCCAAGAAGACGGGTAGACATGCCCTCACCCCCTTTCTCCCCCTCTCCCATTGGGAGAGGGGGACGGGTGGTGAGGGAGATTCTTAAGTTCGTCCATCCTCGCTTTGATCTTCTTCTCAAAACCGATCTCTTTCGGTTCGTAATATTTTTTCTTTTCGGCCAGATGGTCTTGCTTGACCACGCCCCCTTCGAAACTGTGGGCGTATTTGTAACCCTGGCCTTTCCCCATCTTCTTTTCACCTTCATAAGTCGCGTTCTTCAGGTGGAGCGGGACCTCCAGGGTCGGGTTTTCTTCCACGTCTTTAAGCGCGGCGTCGATCCCGAGGTATGAGGCGTTGCTCTTGGGAGCGGTGGCGACATAGACTGCCGCCTGGGCGAGAGGGATGCGGGCTTCCGGCATCCCGACGAACTCGGCGACCTGCATGGCGGAATTGGCGACGACGAGCGCCAGAGGATCGGCGTTGCCGACATCTTCCGCCGCGCAGATGACGATCCGGCGGGCGATGAAGCGGGGGTCTTCCCCGGCGTAGATCATCTTGGCCATGTAGTAAAGAGCGGCGTCGGGGTCACTGCCGCGCATCGATTTGATAAAAGCGGAGATGGTGTCGTAATGCTGGTTGCCTTTCTTATCATAGACGACCGCTTTTTTCTGGATCGATTCTTCGGCGACCGCGAGCGTAAAATGGATCCGTCCGTCTTTCTCCGGAGAGGTGGAGAGAACGCCGAGTTCCAGGGCGGTCAGGGCGCGTCGGGCGTCCCCGTCGGAAAGCTTGGCCAGGTGATCGAGCGCCGCTTGTTCCATCTTGATCTTGAGCTGGCCGAGCCCTCGTTCGGTGTCGGTCAGAGCGAATTTTAGGACTTCTTTCAGTTGTTCTGTGGTCAGAGGTTTCAACTCGAAAATATTGGAGCGGGAGACGAGGGCTGAATTAACGTAGAAAAACGGATTTTCCGTCGTTGCGCCGATCAGGATAAGGTTTCCTTCTTCGACATCGGGAAGGAGTGCGTCCTGCTGGAGTTTATTGAAACGATGGATTTCGTCAAGAAAGAGGATCGACTTAGTCCCGTAATGTTTGATCCGCTCCTTCGATTCCAGGCTGACCCGCCGGATATCCTCGACTTTAGCAACCGTGGCGTTAAGCCATTCAAAATGTCCTTTGGTCGAGTTGGCGATTACCCGGGCGATAGCGGTCTTGCCTGTTCCCGGCGGCCCGTAAAGAATAACCGAGGAGACCTTGTCAGTCTCGATCAGGCGGCGCAGGAGCTTCCCTTTCCCCAGGATCGGCTCCTGGCCCACGATCTCATCGAGGCCGCGGGGGGCCATTCGGTGGGGGAGCGGCGCGTTCTTTTCCTTGTAATGCTTGAGATTGGCGTCAAAGAGGTCCATGGCTGAATTATACTATATTGACAGGGTGAGCGATAACTATTATGCTCATTATGTGAAAAAAATTGCGACCCTGATCATGATCGCCGGACTTTTGGCCGTTCCCGCTCTGGCCGAGCTTAGCCCCAAAAACCTGACTCCGGAAGGTCGTCGTGAAATGATCAAAGTCTTAAAATCGCGCCTTTATAACCTGGAACACAGTTTAGGCGTTAAAGAAACTTATACCGCGGCGGAACGAAAGCAGGAGATCGAACGGATCAATGCCGAGCTGGAGATCCTTTATGCTTTGCCGAAGATCGAAACTTTGGCGGTTGCCGCCCTGACTGCCGAAGCCGTCGCGACCCCTGAAGTTACGGCAGCGGCGCCAACCCCGGAGCCGGTAATCGCTTATGATCCGCTGGGCGGGCTTCCGAAAGTCCTAAAACACCCGGTTAAAGTTGCCAGTTTGCCGGCCCCGGCGAAAGCTGCCTGGGCCGGTCAGTTCGCTTTTGCCGCCGGTTACTTTGCTAATCTGGCGGCGGTCAGAGGCGAATGGGGCCTGCCGGTCGGCGAGCTTAATGTTCGGGGCGGCGGCTTGCTTGCTTCAGGGTCCGGCACCCATTTAGCCCTATTTACCGACGTGTATTATTACCTTAACCCGCCGGAGACGGTTGGAATGCGGTCGTACGTTGGCGCGGGGGTTAATCTGCCGCTAATCTCCTCGGCCGGTGGAGGGCGCTCTTTGGGGGGCGGGCTCATTTATGGCGGCGAGACCAAACTGGCTGACGGCCGGCTTTTCTTTGAATTCGGCCTGGGAACGCTTCGGTCGGGGACCGATCGGTCCGGCTTGACCGCGTTGGTTGGCTACCGCTTCTAAGTCCGCTTGATTTTCCCTGAAATTATTGTCGTTCTTTTCCGATAAAGTAACGGTAAATTATGAAGGGAGAGATCGATGAAGATTGAAGTTCGTAAATCAACCGCTTATGTTTCCCCTTGGTGGCAGCCGCGCGCCTTTGATCATTGGGATCGGAAGGTCGGCCTGGGGAACCGGATCGAGATCCAGATGGCGCAATGGAGTAAATATCCGCTGCGGGCCTTATCCGTTGTTCCAGGAATGACGACCACGAAGATGATGCTTTGCCGTTTGGAACACAGGATAGAAATAATCAACCGGACGATGACGGAACTTTCCCAGATGCCCGACAATTTTAAGCTGGCGGTCAACCGGGCCGGGAAATTCTATAACCGGCTGATGGCCCTGACCTTCGCCTTCTCCCTCACTTTTTCCGCTCATGGTCTGATGACCGAGGAACGACAAAGTTGGCATCATTCCGTCAAAGATATCGCTTTGTTCTTTGTCCCGACCTTTGTCGCGCTGGGCCTTGGTCATGCCAGGAAACGAGCCAGAATTATGGAAATGATCAGCTGGGAAGCGCAGAAAGAATTAGCCCAACTTAAGTCTTTTCGCCAGGCATTTCAACGGATCGGCGGGGTGGCGCACGACCTGAATAATTTGCTTGGCGGGATCATGCTGGTTGCCGGGGCTCCCGACATTGAGCGCTTAACCGTTGGACAAGCCGGCGAAAGGTTCCGGATTATTAAGGAGCGGTCGCGGGATATGAAAGATATCATTAAAGAATTGCTCGATGTTACCCGGCCGGTCAAAATCTCCGCCGAGCCGCTGTCGGTCATGCGGACCATTAATTGGGCGGTTTATACCTTTAGCCACCTTAAAGATTTGGAAAAAAAACGTGTTGTTATCCTGATCAATGGAAACGGCGAAAATCCGCAGGCCAAATTCGATGAGAACAAATTCAAGCTGGTCTTGCTCAATCTGCTGATCAACAGTTATGACGCGCTCCGGGACAACGGTCAGGGCGAGATCGAACTTTCCGCCTACTATGTCAATTCGGCAAAAGATCAGGATATCATTCGAAACTCCATGCCGGATGCCAACTATGTTCGGATCGACGTTCGCGATAACGGCAGCGGGATCCCTGCCGAATTCCTGCCGAAGATCTTTGATTTCGGTGAGACGACCAAGGGGCAAAAAGGGTCGGGGATCGGTTTGGCCATCGTCAAGAACGCGATCGAAGGACACAAGGGTTTTGTTACCGTCGCGACCGATTGCGAACCGGGAAAGAGCGGCACGACGTTCTCCCTGTATTTGCCGGTATGATCGGTCGGCTGCAAGCCCAACAATATATCCCCGCCTACATGAGGGCGAAGTCGGCTTGCGTCAATCTGGCGCGCCGGCCGGACCTGCAGGTTTATCCGGATGGGAAGATCCCTTTTTCCACTGCCAATTTACGAGGCACTTTCGAGTTGTTCCCGTCTTTCAAATTGCCGCTTGGTTGCTTGAAACAAAAAGCAATCCCGGCGATAAAAGCCAATTTGGAGTGCGTAACTACGGCGGCCGAGTGTGGCCTGGCGGTGCAAATCGGGGAGGAAGCCGATTTTTTGACGCTTCATCGATTGTTGCGTCGACGTCACGGGGTCGACTGCCCGCCGGACTTTCCGGTTAAAATTCTTGATATCCAGGCTTTTTCTCCTTTTTTGAGCTTTGAACTTTGGTTGAGCAATCAGACCGGTAACAAAGCGTCCTCGATTCTTGGCATTGGTGGCGTATTTGACCGCTCCGATCGGGTCTTTCGCGGGACCAACGTTTATGATTTATTTAAAAGAACGGGCGAGGGAATTTTGAGCGGCGAGCCCGGGAACTATCGCGCCGACCTTGATTTTTATTTAATGCCGAACAGCCATTGCCGGGAGATCTTATTGTTCCAATTAACGGTTACGATCTCGGAGCAGAACTTCGAACCGGTTTTTTGATCATTCTTTGATCGTCAGCGTCACCTTGAAAATACCGATCGGGCTGACGTTCTTTTCCCAGGGCCGCCGGTAAACCAGACCAAGAGCGCAGGTTCCGGGAGCGATGGCTTTAAAAGTAAAGGTCATCTTTCCAGGCGCGCCGATTGCCTGGCTTTGCGCGTGGAATTGCGCTTGGCCGCGTTGTTCAAGCAGCAGCGGGTTGAGCGATTCAATTTCCCAGTTGTAGCCGGTCGTCGGATTGGCGTTAAGAGTGATGATCAGCGTGTCGCCGACGGTCAGGTGAAGGTCGCCGCCGTTGTCCTTTTCGCTTAGCCGTTCCGTGCCTCCCGGCAGGGAGAGACAACCGGCAATCAGGGCGAAAAGCGCGAGAGCGAGCAGAAAAACGGTCAAGATGTTTCTTTTCATTAACTTTTGCGTTCGACCGAGATCGTGCATTCGGTGACGAGCGCCGCGACGGCGCCGACCGCGGCCAGGACCGGAGCGAGGGCCGCGCCGATCACGCCGAAGGTCAGGGGGAAAGAAATGATCGCTTTCCCTTCCTTATCCTTGATCGTGATCTGCCGGATATTTCCTTCCTTGATCAGTTCGTTGATCTTTTTCAGTAATTGTTCGCCGGATACCTTGAACTCTTCTTTTAAATTTTCATTCATGATTGTTCCTCCCGGGAAAAAGGGGGGACCCGAACAGGCCCCCCCCCTAAGATTATAGTCGATAAGCGACGCTGGCCGCGATTTCTCCGCCGGTGTAGCTACTCCCCGCCTGCGGGGTGATCGATTGCATGCTGTATTCGATCATGACCGCTCCCTGCATCGACCAGGCGATGGCGGTGCCGACCGTCAGGTCCAATTGGGTGGAATTGGAGTTGGCGGTGCTGACATTGGTACTGCGGTAGGCGATCGCGCCGTAAGGGACGAAAGGCGCCATGATCTTGCTGACGCCGACGCCGATCATCATTTGTGAGCTGGTCGAAGTGATGTCACCCAAACCGGTGATGGTGACTTTGTTGGAGAAAGACTTGTAGCCGCCGCCAAGGGCAACGGAGACCGGCATGGAAACGCCTTCATCCAAGATGGTGTATTTTAAGCTGGCGCCGTAACCGGTTCCGGACATCCCGCCGATGCCGGTTGGAATCGTGCCGCCGGCAGTCCCCTGACCGTATTGAAGATAAGTGTCGAGTTTGTCGGTTATGCCGTAGCCGAAATAGCCGCCGATTGTTCCCAGGGTCAAACCAGTACTGTTCTGATAATTGCTGTCCAAGACGTAGGCGCCGGCAAAGGCCATTTTTCCCTGGCCGAGCGGATTGGCGGTTACAAGCAGCTCCGCGGAAGCCAGAGAGGCAAAACAAAGCGCGAGCAAAAGCGACATGGTAATCTTTTTCATTGGAAACCTCCTGATAAGTTCGATCCGCAACTTTTTTGTTTCTTGCTCGCACCTCCTTGGCAATGAAATCAGGGGCCGTTTTACTTTTGTTTGAGCCCGACCAACGACGCGACCGGGAGTTCCCGGCCGTCGGTCAGGACGACCGATGGGACGGCGGTACTACTGACTAATATTTTATTAACGGTTCCCGTTTCTTGTTGGCCGGTCGTGGAGTTGTAAAAAATTACTTCCTGGCCCAAAAGCTGCGAGTTCTGCTCCAGGATCGACAGCCGCTGCTGGTCGAGCAGGGTCGAACTGCCGGTCGAAGTGTCGGCGCTTTCGGTCGTGCTTTTTATCAGCGAGGAGAGGGTGTCGGAATCGGAAGAGCTTTTGCTGTCCGAGCCGCTGACCAGATCGTTGAGCATGGTGTTGAAGTTCTGCTCCATGCTTAGGATGTACTGCTGGTATTCTTTGGCTACGTTCGGTTTGCTGGCATTGTCGGAGCTTGTGTTTTGGAAGATTGGTCCGCTGACCCCGTTTAATCCGGTCATTGTTATCCCTCCCGCTGCGAAATAAGAATCCGCAAGGAATAATAGCTTAAAAAAACTCTGAAATCCAGAGATAAATTCGCGGCGGGTAATTTGACAAGCCGGAACGACAGGAGTAAAGTTAATGTTGAAATCAACATTTTCTGCCGTTGGCGACAGAATAGAAAAAGGCGCTAATGTTCAATTGGGAATTCTTGCTTGATCCGCTGGCTTTCTTTTTCCTCGCTCTAATAGTAGCTATTGCTTTGCCCGTCATGCTTTATTCGTTTGGTTATTTATCGGGTAAATATTCGCGCCGTAAGATCATGGTCGGCCAGTTGTTGGCCCTGGCCTTTATCGGCTCGATGTTGCTGGTCGTTTCGGTCCGGAGCGCGCTGACTTTTCTGGTCTGTTGGGAAGTAATGACCCTGTTGTCATATTTTCTGGTCATGTTCGAAACGGAGTCCGAAAAGTCGATCAAGGCGGCGACGATCTATATTGTCATGAGCCACGTCGGGGCGGCCTTTATTGCCGCGGGAATATTTTTAATCCATCATTATACCGGCTCTTTCGATCTCCTGGCTTGGCACTCCGCGGTCTTGCCGGCGGGGAGCCGGGACCTGTTGTTTTTCTTTTTTCTGATCGGTTTCGGGATCAAAGCGGGGATCGTCCCGCTCCATCTCTGGCTTCCTTACGCCCATCCCCAGGCGCCGAGCCATATTTCCGCCCTAATGTCCGGGGTGATGATCAAGGTGGCGATCTACGGCCTGTTGCGTTTTGTCTTTTTTGTTTTGGGGATCCAGGCCCTCTTCTGGGGCGGGATCGTTATCCTGCTGGCCTGTTTGACCTGCCTGGTCGGGATAATTTATGCTTTGATCGATAACGATCTCAAGACCGTGCTGGCGTATTCCAGCATCGAAAATATCGGAATTATTATGCTTGGCCTGGGGGCGGCGATGCTCTTTATTCCGCTCGGCCAGTCGGGGCTGGCGAGCCTGGCCATGATCGCCGCTTTATACCATCTTATTAACCACGCCGCCTTTAAAAGCCTTCTTTTCCTGGGAGCGGGGAGCGTCTATCGCTCGGCCGGGACGAAAAACCTGGAAAAACTCGGCGGGTTGATCAACAAGCTTCCCTGGACGTCGGCCTTTTTTCTGGTCGGCGCGCTGGCGATCGCGGCTCTTCCGCCGCTCAACGGTTTTATCAGCGAATGGCTGACCCTGCAGGTCTTGTTCCTGGGAGCGCTGACCGCTCCGGCCGGTTTGAAAGTTATCCTGGCCCTTTGTGCCGCCGTCCTCGCTTTGACCGGCGGACTGACCGCCGCTTGCATGGTCCGGACCTTCGGCTTAACCTTTCTTGCCCGGGCAAGGAGCGCCAAAGCGGAAAAAGCCAAAGAAGCGCCGCTGACCATGCTGCTCGGAATGGGGTGGCTGGTGATCTTAATAATTGGGCTTGCTCTGGGGGCGGTCCCGATCGTTAAGTTGTTGGCGAAGGTTGCCGCTTCGACTGCCGGGCTGCCAATCCCTTTATTTGCTTTCAACCAGTACATCTTACGCCTGCCGGGGGCCAATTTGTCTTCCCCCCTGGCCGCGCTGGCGCTTTTTACCGCTTTCGGGCTGGTGATCGCGGCGACCTTTTTGTTCTTTGGCCGGTCACGGCGCGCTATCGTTCCGACCTGGGATTGCGGTTATTATCAGTTGACCCCGCGCCAGGAATATTCCGCGACCGGTTTTTCCAAGCCGTTCCGGATTGCTTTCGGCTTTTTCCTGCGGCCGTCTCGCAGTACCCAGACGACCAGGGATTCTCATTACCATGTCCGGTCGCTGGTTTATGAAGCGCGGACCGCCAAGATCTTTAAGGAATTCTTTTATCTGCCGTTCGTCGGCGGACTGTTCCAGACGGCGAAGGGGATGAAGCGTTTCCAGGCCGGGAGCATTCAGATCTATTTGGCCTATATTCTGGTCGTCGTTTTATTATTGCTCCTTTTTATAGGCAGGTTTTAATTATGGAGATCGTTATTCAGTTAATATTGTTGCTGGCGGTCGCGCCGCTGATCAGCGGCGTGATCACTAAGGTGAAAAATAATCTGCGGCTGCGCCGCGGACCGGGGCTCTTCCAGCCTTATTTCAATCTCATTAAATTATTCCGCAAGGACGAATGCTTTTCCGAACATTCCTCCTGGCTGATGAAACTGACGCCGTACGTTGTTCTGGGGGCGACGCTGACCGCGGCCGCAATGTTGCCGCTCTTCGGCGGCGGCGCGCTGGCCCAATACGCCGGCGACCTTATTTTGTTGGTCTTTGTTCTCTCTCTGGGCCGCTTCTTTCTGGCCCTGGCCGGGCTTGATCCCGCCAGTGCCTTTGGCGGGCTCGGCTCTTCGCGGGAGATGTTCTTTGCCAGTTTTCTTGAGCCGATTATTTTGTTGGCGGTCTTTGCCGTCGCGTTGGTTGCCGGCGGGACCGGTCTTTTTCAGATTGCCGCCGGCGGGGTGGGAGTTCCGGCTATTCTGGCGGCGGGAGCCCTGTTCCTGGCGACCCTGGCGGAAACTTCCCGGCTGCCGGTCGACAATCAGGAAACTCATCTCGAGCTGACGATGATCCATGAAGCGATGACCCTGGAATATTCCGGCCGCTCGCTTGCTTTGCTTGAACTGGCCTCTTACCTAAAACAAGCGATTTTCTTTTCCCTGGTCCTGCTGGTTGCCTGGCCGTTTCTGGTCAGCCAGGCTGGCTGGTTTTTGCTCTCGCTTCTTGTGCTGGCCGTGATCGTCGCTTTTACGGAAGTTTCGCTGGCCAAGATGCGGCTTTTCCGAGTGGTCGATTTTCTTTTCTTTGCCGGAATCCTGGCTCTGCTGGCGGTCATTTCGGCCGCTCTGGGGGTATAAATGACGACCTTTATTTTATACGGAATATTACTGACCGCCTTCGCGTTGGTCGCGGCCAAAAGATTCAGCGCCCTGATCGGGATCTTCCGATTGCAGGCGGTTTTTTTGGCGGCGCTTGCTTTTCTTGAGGCTTGGAAAGGGGGCGGGATCGGGATCTATGTCATCGCCGTTCTCCTTTTGGTTGTCAAAGGGGGCGTTATCCCGTATTTGCTGGTTAAGATCCTCAAAGAGATCGGCGCCTCGGAAGACCTCGGCTTCTTTTTGTCGGCGCAGCTCTCTTTGCTCCTGGCGGTGATTTTTGCTTATCTTGCCTGGCAATTTTCCGGCCAACTTTTCCCCGGCGGGGTGGTCTTGCTGAAGGTCGCCGGCACCGCCGCTTTTACCTTGTTATTGGTCGGACTGCAGATCATGATCTTCCGGCTCAAAGCGCTGGCGCAGATCATCGGCCTGCTGGTCATGGAGAACGGGATCTTTCTCTTGGGGATCGCCCTGGCTGGCGGCTTGCCGTTCCTGGTCGAGATCGCGGTCTTCCTGGATGTTTTTGTCAGCGTCATGATCCTGGGGGTTTTTGTTTACCGGATCAACCGGCTCTTTACCAGTATTGACGTCAGCCGGCTGAACAGGTTGAAAGGCTGATGGAACTTTATTCGCTCTTAATAATTCCGTTGCTTCTGGTCCTGGCCGCTCTTTTGATCGGCCGCTCCAAGTCGTTCGGCTTGATCAATGTGCTGGGCTACGCGGCGGAGTTCGGCTGCGGGCTGGTCTTTCTCTTTGCTTTCCTCGAGCGCCGGACGCCGTTTATTCGCGGAATATTTTACGTCGACGCTTTGACCGTCTTTTTTATCCTGGTCATTACGGTCGTGGCCCTGGCGGCGGCGCTTTACTCGATCGGTTTCCTCGATCGCGAGCGGCGGAAAATGACGGTGACTGATAAAAAGAGCGGTTATTATTACCTGCTTTTTAACTTGTTTATCCTGGCGATGCTGCTGGCGACGACGGTCAACAATCTCGGCTTCCTCTGGGTGGCGATCGAATTGACGACCCTTGTCTCCGCCTTCCTAGTCGGTTTTTACAATACCAAGAGCTCGGTCGAGGCGGCCTGGAAGTATTTGATCATCTGTTCGGTCGGGATCATTCTGGCCCTGCTGGGGACGATCCTTTTCGCATACTTGTTCTCTTTGACCGGCGGGATCAGCCTGAATTGGTCTGATCTCTCGGCCGCCGCCGGCGGTTTCAATCCCGCGCTGGTCAAGCTGGCTTTTGTTTTTATTATTGTCGGTTACGGCACCAAGGCCGGGTTGGCCCCGATGCACACCTGGCTTCCCGACGCCCACAGCCAGGCGGTTTCGCCGGCCAGCGCCCTTCTTTCGGGCTTGCTCCTAAAGATCGCTCTTTACGCGATCATCCGCTACGGTCTGATCGTCGTCCAATGCGTTGGTTTTGGCTTCTTCAGCCATCTGATGATCCTTTTTGGCTTACTTTCTTTACTGGTCGCGGCCGGGTTTGTCCTGGCGCAGAAAGATCTCAAGCGGCTTTTGGCCTACAGCAGTATTGAACACGTGGGGATCATCGCGGTCGGGATCGGGCTGGGGGGGCCGCTCGCCCTTTACGGCGCCTTTCTGCATATTCTTGGCCATGCCGCGACGAAGTCGATAATGTTTTTCGGCGCCGGCAACATTATTCAGGCTTACGACCGCCACAACATGAATTCGATCCGCGGCGTGATCCGCGTTCTTCCTTTCACTGGTCTTTTCTTCCTGGCCGGTTTGTTTGCCTTGGCCGGATTTCCGCCTTTCTCTATTTTCCGGAGCGAGATCATGATCTTAATGGCCGCTTTTAGCCGCGGCTCATACCTGACCGCCGGCCTGGTCCTATTCTTCATGACGGTGATCTTTGGCGCGCTGGTCTTTCACGCCGGCAAGATGCTTTTCGGCCCGCGTCCGCCCGAATTACTGCCGGTTAAGGAAGACCTGGCCGGCAAACTGGCTTTCCTTTTCCTTTTAACGATCATCGTGATACTTGGTCTCTGGGTGCCGGGGCCCCTCAATCGCTTGATCTTATTGGTCGTCGATACTCTGCGGGGGATGTAGGATGGAAAAACTGTTGTTTGAATTAACCAGGCTTGGAATTGTCCCGGTCAAACAGACCAACGACAATGAAATTTATTTTGAGGTCGCGCCGGCCGATTTTAAGCCGGCCTGTCTGGCCCTGCATAAATTCCTCCGCTCGACCGTGATGCTGATGTTCGCCGAAGACCGCCGCGCGAGCGAGGGGGCGTTCGTGGTCAGGGCCGGCTTCATCGGCGTGAAACAGAGCCAATGGTTTTTTGTCGAACAGAAAGTGACAGGAACAGCTTTCGCTTCGATCGCCAAAGAGATCTACTCGGCCAATCTTTTTGAGCGGGAGATCAAAGAAATGTTCGGTCTGGAACCGGAAGGAAATCCGGATGGCCGGCGCCTGCGGCTTCATGATGAGGTCTGGCCGCTGGGTAATTATCCTTTAAAAAAAGATTTTGTTTCCGTTCCGGGGCGGACCGGAACTTACCCGTTCATGCCGGTGGCCGGGGTTGGGGTCTTTGAGATCCCGGTCGGTCCGGTCCACGCCGGGATCATCGGTCCGGGGCACTTCCGCTTTAGCGTCGCGGGAGAACCAATTATCAATCTGGAAAGCCGGCTTGGCTTTACCCACCGGGGAGTGGAAAAACTGCTCGAGGGGCGGGACGCCTCCGAAGCGGTAAAGTTGTCCGAGTGCGTGGCCGGCGACGCCGCTTTTGCTCACAGCCTGGCTTGCTGTCGGGCGGCGGAAAGAGTCGGGGGGATCATTGTCCCGCCGCGGGCTAAATATTTAAGGGCGATTTATCTGGAGCTGGAGCGCCTTTATAACCACGTGGCCGATATCGGGACGATCGCCCTGGATGTCGGGTTCACTTTTCCGGCGGCGGAGTCTTCGATCCTTAAGGAAAATCTGCAAGCCCTGAACGCGGACTTGACCGGCAGCCGCTTTCTGAAACAGGTTAACCTTCCGGGCGGGGTCGGCCGCGATCTGGACCAGGCCGGCGTCCAAAGATTATTGACCGAGCTGACGGCGGTTGTCCGTGATTTCCGGCGCCTGCGCGAATTGCTCTTGGCCAGCGTCTCTTTCCTTGACCGGGTTGAAACGACCGGCGAATTGAGCAAGAAGACGGCGGAGGACCTTGGCGTCATTGGTCTGGCCGGTCGGGCTTCCGGCGGCAAGCTTGACCTGCGCGACGTTTTCCCCGGCGTTTACGACGGTTTGAAGGTCGTGAGGAGAGAGAAGGGGGATGTTCTGGCCCGGCTGGAAATCCGCTTTGACGAATTTGAGGAATCGGCCCGGCAGATCGAGCGCCTGGCCGGAAAGCTCCCTGAAGGAGCGATCGCTGCCGGCGAAGTTTTAGTTGGGAGCGGACGAGCGCTGGGGTGGGCGGAGAGCTGGCGTGGCCCGGTGCTATGCTGGCTTCGCTTTACGGACGGTAAAATTGAACGGGGAAAGATTGTCGATCCTTCGTTCCATAACTGGATCGGCCTGAACGCGGCGGTCCAAGATAATATCATCCCTGACTTTCCGGTCTGCAACAAGAGCTTTAATCTTTCTTACGCGGGGAATGACCTATGAGCGTTTTTGATAAAGTAATTGCCGCCCGTTTGTCCCGGGGGATAGTGACCCGATCGATTGAGTACGAAAAATACGGCGCGGAATTGAAAGATTTGGTCGCCGCCAAATTCCGCCGTTCATTGTTTATTCGGGAGGTTGATACCGGATCGTGCGGGGCCTGCGAATCGGAGATTATCGCCGCGACGAATCCATTTTACGATCTCCAACGGTTCGGCGTCAGCTTTGTCGCTTCGCCGCGCCACGCCGACGCCTTGCTGGTGACCGGACCGGTCTCGAAGAACATGGAGCTGGCCTTGAAGAAAACTTACGCCGCGATGCCGGAGCCGAAGTTTGTTGTTTCGGCCGGTGATTGCGCCCTGAACGGCGGGGTTTTTAAGGACTCTTATTATATCGCCGGCGGGGTCAATGCCGTTTTGCCGGTCGCGCTCCATATTCCCGGCTGTCCGCCGACCCCGCTGACGCTGATCAAAGCGCTGCTTCGTTACCTTTCGTCCGCCCCAATATCGTAAAGACCGCTTCTTGTTTGCTTGTCGATATCGTAAACGACTTGGGAGAGCGTTTCCCCGGCATCAACGCAGGGACTGCCGCTGTTCAGATGATAAGTGCTGTCGAGAGTAGGATCGCCTTCCGTGCTGTTGGTCTCCCAGGAAAGATGGCTTTTCCAACCTGCCAGATCGCCGTTGAAACTGCCGGCCGGGCGCTGATCGACAAAAACCAACGAGCCGCCTCCCGGCTTATAATAACGGTTATGGTCCATGGCCGGCATGCCGCTATAGGCATTTAATCCGCCCAGATCGCCGGTATAACGGATAAAGACCCCGTAGGAATCGGGGCTGGCGGAAACGGCGATATTATTTTTAATGATCGCCCCTTCGCAGGCCGGTCGGCCGGCGGCCGCGTCCCAGTCCTGGAAAGAGATCCCGAAATAGATCGGACTATGCGCCGTTTGGGCGGCGTTGACGATCGTGTTGTTCAGGACCCGGGGATTTTTAGCGGCGTACATTCCGATCCCGAAGTATTGCGTGTTATAGATGACGTTATTACGGACGATCCCGTTGATGTTCTCGAAATATTCGGGATTGGCGGTCAGGTCGAAAAATTCCGGGCTGGTGTCGTAACCGAGGCCGATCCCGCCGCCGCCGCAATTGTAAATATAATTGCGTTCAGCGACGCAATCGGTCGCCCCGCCTTTAAAATATAAGCCGTTGGTGGCGATGTCGTGGATGACGCAGTCGGCGACGATCGCCCGGTCGCCGTTGACGTTGTCGATCGCTTCGGCGTTGCTGTTGTCCCGAACGCCGGAGTTGTAGATCTCGCAATTGACGACCCTGATGTCGTCGCAGTTGGGGGTGATCTTGACGCAATCCCGGCCGGTGTCGTGGATCTTGCAGGCTTCGATAGTCACGTTGGAAACTCCGCTCCGGTCGGCGCCGCCCCAGTCCCACATCGTTTCGAACTTAACGGCATAATAGTAGCCGCCGACCAGTTCCAGCCGGTAGAGCTTGGCTCCTCCCGAGGTCCAGCCGGTGTCGATGTTGAACCTGATCGTTTCGGTAATAGTGTCGTCGGTGGTGGGCGTCTGGATGACCGCCCATTCGTCGTTCTTGGAACGGATGGTCAGAGGCGTTCGGATATCGACGCTTTCATTGTAGGTGCCGGTCCTCAAGACAATGATCGATCCGGCCGGAGCAAGATTGACCGCGTGCTGGACCGTCCGGTAAGGATTGCCGATTGTTCCGTCCCCGGCCGTATCGCTGCCGGCTGTAGAAACGTAAAGCCCGACGGCGTCGTCGTAGGTGCTGTCCGACGGAAAAGATTCATTGTCGGGCGGAGTTGCGGGGAGCGGTTCGTTCAAGACTTGGGCGCAGCCGGCCAAGAGCGCGACGCAAAATAAAGTTAAGAGAATGTTTTTTATCATAATTTACGCGAACGTGCTGAAAGTCGACGGGTCCCATTTGTTCGATTGAAACCTGGGGTAGTCCGGAGTTTGACCGGCGATCATGGCGTCGATGTCGTGGGCGAGCTTGTCGGCGGCCGCTTTAGTGGCGTTGGCCATTAGCTTCGGCTGGCCGGTATGAATGTCGACGACCGTAACCCCAAAATCGCTGATGATCTTAATGTCTTCCTGCGTGACCCGCCCGTTTTCCACCCGCCAGGCGTATAACTCCGGATTGCGCCGGTCCTGCAGGCCGATGATGAAAAGATATTTTTGGTTGTGCGAGAGATCTTGGGAAGAAGGATAGGGGATCCCGCGCGGATGGGTGTGATAAACCCCCAGATATTCCAACCGGTTCTTGACCAGAAAACGGTAAGCTAGCTCAATATCATCGTCGGACAAAGCGAAGGTTGAGGTTTGATCGCCGGGATTTTTGTTGGGAATAGGGAGAACCCCCAGTATTTTATTCTCCTGGCCGCCAAGAAAACCGCCGGTCTCCGTCGGCCAGTTGTCCTGGGCCTGTTTCATGATGATGTTGTATTGCCGTTCGGTAATGATAAACATTGTTGAATTGAATTATAACATGTACTATGATTGCTCAGAAAACTAACATAAAGGAGCAATGACATGGGATATATTTCCTGGTCGCTAATTGCCGGAGGGGTTGGGTTCCTTTTTGCCTGCTATTTGTTTATTTTTATTCTGCGCCAGCCGCTTGGGACTCCCAAAATGAACGAGATCTCCGGCCTGATCCATCACGGGGCGATGGCTTATCTTAAGCGCCAGACCTGGACGATCTTTATTTTTATGGTTGCCGTCTTTATTGTTCTGACCTTGCTGTTAAATCTTCAGGTCGCGCTGGCTTATGCCTTTGGCGGCTTCTGTTCGATCATAGCCGGACTGATCGGGATGAACGCCGCGACCAGGGCCAATGTCCGGACGACCCAGGCGGCGCGCAAAGATGCTTCCTTGGCTCTCGACGTCGCTTTTTCCGGCGGGGCAGTTATGGGGATGGCGGTCGCTTCGATCGGCGTTCTGGGTTTGGGCTTGCTCTTCCTGATCCCTGGCGTGGCGAACAAGGTGGCGATCGTGACCGCTTTTTCGATGGGGGCTTCTTCGATCGCTCTTTTTGCCCGGGTCGGGGGCGGGATTTACACCAAATCGGCCGATGTCGGAGCGGACTTGGTCGGGAAACTTGAGGCCGGGATCCCGGAAGACGACCCGCGTAATCCGGCGGTGATCGCCGACCAGGTCGGCGATAATGTCGGTGACGTGGCCGGGATGGGGGCTGATTTGTTTGAATCGTACGTTGGCGCGGTCGTGGCGACCGTGGCGATCGGCGCGCTGATGTCGGTCAACCAGTTCGGCTGGATGGTTCTGCCGCTGATGCTGATCGCGGCGGGGACGATCTGTTCGATCGTCGGCGTGGTTTTTATCCAGCTCTTCCACCGGATGAATCCCCAAAAAGCGCTCCGCAACGCGACCTATGTTGCCAGCGGCCTCTTTGTGATCGCCGCTTATTATTTGACCATTTTGACGGTCCACGATCGTGGTGTTTTCTGGGCGATCCTTTCCGGGATCGTTGTTGGCGGCGTGATCGGTCTGATCTGCGAATTCTACACTTCCGGCAAGATCTTGAAAGGAATTGCCGACGCCTGTAAGACCGGGGCGGCGACCGATATCATCAGCGGGCTGGCGGTCGGGATGCGCAGTACCGTCCTGCCGGTCCTTTCGATCTGTCTGGCGATCTATGTTTCCTTCTTATTCGGCGGGTTGTACGGGATCGCGATCTCCGCGGTCGGGATGCTCGGGACGATCGGAGTGATCATGGCGGTCGATGCTTACGGCCCGATCGCCGATAACGCCGGCGGGATCGCGACCATGGCCCATCTCCCCGCTAAGGTTAGAAAAATAACCGACGAGCTTGATTCTCTTGGTAATACCACCGCCGCGATCGGTAAAGGCTTCGCGATCGGTTCGGCCGCCTTGACTGCCTTGGCTCTTTTCACCGCTTATACCCAGACTGTTCAGCTGCAGTCGATCGATATTCTTAAACCCCAGGTCATCATCGGCCTGTTTATCGGCGGTTTGATCCCCTTTGTTTTTGTTTCCCTGACCCTGCAGGCGGTCGGCCGGGCCGCTTACAAGATGGTCGAAGAGGTCCGCCGCCAGTTCAAGAAGATCAAAGGCTTGCTTGAAGGGAAGGCCAAGCCGCAGATCGAACAATGCGTCGATATCAGTACCGCCGCCGCCCTTCAGGAAATGATCGTTCCCGGCGTGTCAGCCGTTCTGATCCCGTTGGTCGTTGGGTTGTTGTTGGGGGCTGAAGGGTTGGGGGGGATGCTGGCCGGCGCTCTGATCGTTGGCGTGCCGATGGCTATCATGCTGGCCAATTCCGGCGCCATCTGGGATAACGCCAAAAAGCTGATTGAAGGGGGGTACCTGGGAGGGAAGGGGACGGCGATCCACGCCGCTTCCGTTGTCGGCGATACGGTTGGCGACCCATTCAAAGATACCAGCGGCCCCGCGATGAACATCCTGATCAAACTGATGTCGATTGTTGCCCTGGTCCTGGGGCCGGTGGTCATCCACTATCATCAGGTGTTGTTTAAGTAAAACACCTCACCCCTTTCTTCCGACTTCGTCGGAATTCATTCCCCTCTCCATCTTTGATGGAGAGGGGTGTCACGAACAAAGTGAGTGACGGGGTGAGGCTTTCTTCTCGCCGACGCCTCGTTTTTATGTTATTATTATAGTTGAATTTTGCGCCCATAGCCCAGATGGATAGAGCGCTTCCCTGCGAAGGAAGAGGTCGTGCGTTCGAGTCGCACTGGGCGCATTTTTTAGGAGGGGTGTCCGAGTGGTTGAAGGAGCACGCCTGGAAAGCGTGTGTACGTTAACCCGTACCGAGAGTTCGAATCTCTCCCCCTCCGCCAGTTGGAGGAGTGGCCGAGTGGTTGAAGGCGATCGTCTCGAAAACGATTATACCTTAACGGGTATCGGGGGTTCGAATCCTCCCTCCTCCGATTCTCTTCAGTTTTAGGCATTTTGGAGGTGACCTGTGATGGCAAAAAAAGTTGAGTCCAACGTCAAGATTATTATGGATGAAGTCGAGATGAACCGGGCCCTGCGCCGGATCGCTCACCAGATTATTGAAGCCAATAAAGGGGTCGAACATATCGTTTTAGTTGGGGTCTTGCAGCGCGGCGTACCGATTGCCAAGCGGTTGGCCGAGATCATTAACCAGCAGGAAAAGAACAAGGTGCCGGTCGGGGTGCTGGATGTTTCCCTCTATCGCGACGACCTCAATGAAAAAGGCTCCTACATCGAAATCAAAAAGTCCGATATCCCATTCAAAGTTGACGGCAAAGTTGTGGTCTTAGTTGACGATGTTATCTATGCCGGGCGGACCGCCCGGGCGGCTTTGGACGGCCTCAAAGACTATGGCCGGGCGGCGAAAGTCCAGCTGGCCGCTTTGATCGACCGCGGCCACCGCGAACTTCCCATTCACCCGGATTTTACCGGTAAGGTGATCCCGACCTCAAAAAAGGAAGACGTTCGGGTCGAGATCATGGAGATCGACGGGATTGATCGGGTAATTATTAAATAATAAAAGCCATTCGGAAGGGTTTATTTATCGGTGTAAGCGAATAATATGACATACCGGCCGTTGGGATAACGGATTGAATTAAGGCCGCTTGACGGAAGGTCCAAGTGCTCAAGGGATAGATAAATGGTTTGAACGGTCGCGATCAACTCCGGTAAATAGAGGTCGACTTCCACATAATTGTCGCCGAGTATCCTCCTTAACGCTTTACCGTTGCTAAAGTTTTCTTTGTCCGGGAGTGGGACCAAATTATTGTGGTGGGCGCCGGTGTAAGTTATGATCCGCCGGCCGGCCAGGGAATTAATGGTCGAAAGCATTCGCTCATTGATCAATTGGGAAATGGAGGGGTTGTTGCTTTGGTTTGCTTGTTCATATTCCTGGCGGTTTTGCGCGTGGATGCCGTGGAGATTGAATTCCTGGCCTTTGATCTTTAGTTTTCTTGCTTGTAAAAGTATGGCCATGATCCCTTCTTCGTCGGGATGGCCGATAATATAATCGCTAAGCAAGGGGCCGAGCGTCCTGGTTTGGAGATACTCAACGACTTCTTTCTTGCCGTTTTCCCCAAAGGGAAGAAACTCAATGATTAGATCGCGATAGCCGGCGTCGGCCAGGAGCGGGAGCGTGTCGGCAAAACGGCGGGAGGTGGAAACGATCGGGTTGGGCGCCAGTTTATGGATCTCCCCGAAAGCGATCAGGGTTGGTTGCTGTTTGACGATTGCCGCGACCGCTTGATTAAGGTTCGGGTACGCGGTAATTGTCGGTTGATGGAGCGGGGTCGCGAGTGTTTTTATCACGGCAACCGTCTGTCCGGCTGGTTTTCTTGCGGAAGCGCAACCGAGGGTCAGCGCCCCGGTCGATAATAGGAAATTGCGTCTGGTTTGGAATAATACCGTCACAGGCTGTTATCGGTTGGAGCCGATTAAGATTTCAGGCTTTTATTTTAGCGGTTCGTTATTGTTGAGAAATTAAAGGCACGGGAACGGCAAAGCTTTTAGTTCGATTGTCCTGACTGATATTTTCAGGAATAAACCGGATACCGCCCAATTGCCTGCGAACGGCCGTTATTAACCGTTGCGGCCTATTTTCCAAGTGCTCTTTTCTGCCGAAGCCGTCAATTGTGTAAGATTTTACTTGAGAAACGTCCAGGTCGTAAACCGGCTTTGAGACGTCCCCATTAGTGAAGGAAACAGTTACTATTAATCTTCCGGAATAAGTAACGCGGCTGTCATTAAATTCAAGGCGCAGGGCGTTGGCGATTGCGGGCTGGACCGACGCGGTAACATGCGCTTCGTCTTTCGCTCTGGCTCTCCTGTCGACAGGCGCTTGCGGCGACAAGGGTGTGGCCGCGATGGCGGCGGGGAGAGGGGCTTGATTGCTGATTATTGGACTGTTTTGGGCAAGTTGAATTTGATTTTGGGAGGGAACGAAGTTGACCGTCCCATTCTGTTCGATTGTCGCGATGATCCTTCTTTGTTGGTCGACGATTACTCTTTTGCCTGCCAAAGTTGGTTGGCCGTCGGCGGCCGTTAATGGTTCGGAGAGATAGAAGTTCCGGCTGCCGGTACCCGGCTTGTTGACGCTGAAGATGGTTGCTTTGCCTAATGTACTTCCTCCTCTGGTAACACCTTCGCCGGTAATGTTGGTTAAGCGACCGGACACATCAAAGGTTATGGTTATCGGGCGGCCGTAATAAGCATCATTGGCCGGGAGCGTTACGTTGCCCGCCAAAACAGTTGGCGGGGTTGTTTGGCGCGGCGCCGGTTGAGCGGGTGCCACGCGGGTAGGGGTTGGTTTTCTGACGGCAGTGTTTGGGACGGCAGTTCCGTCGGTAAGATTATATTCGCTATAGCTATTTGCGGACACAATGTATAGCTTATTGCCGACCAGCAGTCCCGCCCGGTCGGTTCCGTTCGTGAAGGTAACGGTTTGAGCGGTTGGCTGTTCTGGTTTTCTTTGCACGGGAATAACCACGTTTTGCCTGTTGATCGAAGCGACATATTGCAGACTGCCGTTGGGTCCGATCTTGAAGAAAGACCCGGCTTTCAAAGCGTGGACATTTGGGGTTCCGGCCGATAATTGAATCGGTTTGTCGGGTGAGCGGCCGACCAGGGTATATTCTTCGCGCTGACTTTCAGGGACGTACGCTTTCCCGGTGATCGCTTCAACCGAATTGCTCGTTGGATTGTAAGCGGCCAGAACCCTGCCGCCCGGAGCGACTAAAATAGTTTCACCCGCGTTAATCGTTTTACCGTTGGACAGAGTGATCGCGGCCGGTATGGTGTGTTGAAAGGTGACCAATGCCGGGTGTTGTCCTCTTGGCGGATTGACACTTAATTCAAGGCCTTCCCCGGTTTTCCTGGCGACATAGGTCGAGCCTTGCGGGATGGTTCCGCCTTCGGTTGAAAGTGCGTTGGCCAGAGGACGGGAAGAAAAACTGGCTTGAGATCGATCTTGTTTTAATAAGCCGGGAGTTGAAGTATCGACGAAGGCGTTGTTCCCGGCAAAAGTGTAGGTCGCGTCCCCTCTGGTCAGGCTGGCGACTTTATTGCCTTGAACCATGATTTTGTCTCCAGGCTGAAGGTTGTACACGGCAACTTTATTGGGATCTTGAGGGTAGATCAATAGGCGGCCGGCAGTATTAACGGTGTATGTTCCATTGGTCGGGCTGGTTTGACTTTCAATATAGCCTCGGCTGCTATCCGCCTCTTGGCTCTTAAAGGCCAAGTCTGGGGGAAGAGAACCGGCAACTCTAACCGGTTGGTCACTGGTTGGTTGTTCTTTTGCGATTGGCGGTCGAATCAAGGTCGTCCGGACCGGCCCCGGCCGAACCCTGGTTGAGGCTTCGGTCGGACCAAAGTCGTCGGCGGGGATCTTCTCTTCTTGGCTAGGAATGAAGACAAGGCCGATCTCGTCAAGCGTTGGTTCTCTAAGCGTCGCTGTTCTTGTGGTTTGAGGTTGAGCCGGAGTTTGGACCGGGGCCGCAGCCGTTGCTGTGGCTGGCACGCCAAAGTAAGTTCTGGATTCGTTAGTGGCAAAGCGGCCGGTTTGTTGGACACCGTCGCCATAGAATACCCGGTGGGTTGGATGACCGGCCCCGTCAAAATAAAGGGTTTCATTCGGATGGAGGGTGTAGGTTTTCGGCCCGCTGTCTTCCTGGACGGTGAAAGTCATGGTAGACCTGCTGCCGGCCGGGATTGAGATCCGGCGAACGTTTCCGCCGCTTTTGTCGACAACGGCGTCATTGGGGACGACGTAGTTGGAGATTGGCAGATTGGGATCAAAAGCCGGTTGCCGCGGTTGGGTTGGCGGAACTGGGGTCTGCGGGCTTCTTGGCGCCGGTCTTGGTGTTCTGGGGGGTGTTTGATCGGTCGGCGGGTTAAGTCCGGGTTGCGAGTCTTCCGGGATTTGGAGTGAACCGGGGAGAACCTCGCCGGAGACATGACCGCGGGAAACGGGCGGTGCCGGCCGTTCCGGGATCGTTGGTTCAACGAAGGCGGCGACTGGGGTCCGTCCCCGGGCGGCGACATGTTCCAGGCTGGTGATCGGGATCGTTCTGGTCCGGGTGGACGTGATCGGCCCAGTGTCAAAGCTTTCTCCTCGAACGTGAGCGCTTCGGCTGCGATCAACCTCATAGGTTTCAGTCAGGCAGACCTGGGGAAGGCCGCCAGCTTCGTTCCGAAGGAATGTTCCTTGAGGGAGAGAACCGGAAGCCAAGTGCCAATCGCCATTTTGATATTGGGCAACGGCGGCGTAGTTTTTGCCTTGATGCGTAAAGGTTAAAAGCCGCTGATTGGCCGGCAGATATTCCTGGATGAACGGCTGTAGCGGTCCCTTGACGGCGGCAAGTTCAGCTGGCGTAGCTTCCGGATGGGCGCTGGTCAATAAATAAACCGCCCGCTGGCCGATCAAGCGCCGGGTGTTGATGTCGTCGCTGACCATTCCCTTGACCGCCGGATGATCGAAACGGGCGAACCTGGTGTTTGCCGCAGGGTTTTGGACCAGGGTCGCCAATTCGGCGATATTGTTGGTATGATGATCGACGATCCGGGGGAATTCGTTTTTGAGTCCGGTGGTCCGTTCCTCTTCCCAGGCTTCTTTTCGGGTTTCAATATCCTGCCTTGTTTCTTGCGCGATTCTGATCCGCTGGTTCGCTCCGTCGACAATTCCTTGTTGGGACGCGTTAAGGTCGACCTTGTCATGGAAAACCAGGTAAAGTGCGCCGCTGGCCGTGTTGAGCGCGGCAAGCTTGGCTGCCCGCTGGTCGGCGGGGGCGTTATCGTATTCGGCGACCGCTTTTTCCAGATCGGCGACTTTTTTTTCAACCTCGATTTTGAGCTGGTATTTATCGCTGGAATTAGTGACGCTTCTTAGATCAATAACATGTTCAGCGATTCCTTTGGCCTCTGTTGTAGTTCGGCGGTTAGCCGGTAAGCCGCTGGCGACCGAAGCGGCCAGAGGTTTAAGATCAATTACCATTGGTTGGCTGGATGTGGGGTGGGGTAAATTCGGGATCTGGGAAAGACGGCTTAAAGAAACGGTCAAGATATTGGGTTGGGTCTCACGGCCATAATGGCTTTTCAAGATTTGGCGGAGATCAAGATTGTCGGTCTTTTTCCAACTCCCGTCCGCTTGCCTGACTTCGGCGTTAACGGCTATTTTGCCGTCCGGGTCGGCGACCGCGCTAAGCCGGACCACACTTCTTCCCGGCCCTTCGATCCCATTATCAAGGATGATCGGGAGGTCGGTATTGGTAACGAAATAAATGGCCAAGGCGGACGTTGTTGAAGCGTATTCCCCAGACCGGGGTGCTTTGACTCCAGCCCAAGCGACCGTTTGGGATCCAACCGCCATCATTCTCGCGTCTGAGGGAATATTCAGGCTTTTTACTTTGCCATTAACTATGGTGACTTCAGTTCCGGCCGGCACCGCGACCCGCCCCCCGGCTAATTGGACCTCAACCCGGGCGCCGTTGGCCTGGTTTGGCGTGACGAAAGAAGCGATCTTTCCGTTCTCGATCCGGACTTCGGTGCCGGGTGGGAGGGTGGTTTGGCGGCCATTGATGGTCGTGGTTACCGGCTTGGCCAGGACGGAAGCTTTAGTGTCGCTGCCGAAGAGATAAACAGTGACCCCGCCGCGCAACACGGTTTCGTAAACATTGTGGCCTGGTTCATAGATCGCGGCCGCTTCGTTCTCTTGCGATTCAGAGAAAACAGTTGGATCTTTTTTCTTTTCTTCGACAACCTTCATCAGTTCTTTGGCGTCGAGCAGGCCGTCCGGGCCCATTTTTTCTTTTAAAGCTTTGGCGTCATCGATGGAGATCAGCCCTTGTTCAACCGCTTTGTCGATCTCTGTGGCGTCCAGTCTGCCGTCGCGCGAGGTGTCAACTTTGGATAAAAAGCTAATGATCTTTTGTCCGGTATTTAAGCCGCTGATATCAACCATTGTTTTTCCTCCTCTTCTAACACAAAAAGCCCATCAACCTTTGGCCTCGGGGGCCTGGGTCGATGAGCCTGCATTTTGGGAATAATAACAACAAATACTGCCGTTCAGTAACAGGCGAACTGAAGGGCGGGTTCCATTATATTATCGTCATTAATCTGATAATTCTTGCGCCTGGTTAAGGACGGTAGTAATTCCGCTTAGTTTCGCTTCCGGAGGAATGATATAACGCTGTTGGGAGGAATGCAAGAGGGAAGGTCTTGCTTTCCCTCACCCAAGCTAATACAACGACCTTGGCTATCTTTTACAACCCTCTCCCAAAGGGAGAGGGGGTTGATATTTACTCCCTCTCCCAGACTGCGAAGCAGTCGTTGGGAGAGGGCTGCTAATTCTAACTTATCTCGTAAAAAGACTTGGGTGAGGGCTGTTTTGTCCCGTTCCAAGTATTACTATAAGTATAGTATAATCCCCCCATGACCACCGACATCCTAGCTGGCCTTAACCCAGAGCAAACTGCTGCCGTGACTCACGTTAAAGGGCCGCTCCTGATCGTGGCCGGAGCGGGGACCGGGAAGACGACGGTCATTACCCGGCGGATCGCCTGGCTGATCGCCGAGAAGCTGGCCAAACCGGGGGAGATCCTGGCGCTGACTTTTACCGACAAAGCGGCCAGCGAGATGGAAACCCGGGTTGACATGTTGGTTCCTTATGGCTACATTGATATTTCCATTTCGACCTTTCACGCTTTTGGCGACCGGATCCTGCGCGACCACGCCATCGATCTTGGTTTGCGGCCCGATTATCGGGTTTTGTCGCGGCCAGAACAGGTCGTTTTTTTCCGCGAGCATCTCTTTGATTTTCCGCTGAAGCATTTTCTTTCTCTGGGCGATCCGACCCGACATATTGAGGCGTTGATCGGAGTGATCAGCCGGGCGAAAGACGAAGATATCACGCCGGAAGAGTACGTCGCTTGGGCGAAGAAAGTAGTGGGGAGAAAGGCTAAGGGAAAGGCGAAAGGCGAGGAACAGCTCGAGCTGGAAAAACAGCTGGAGATCGCTCTTGTTTACCAGAAGTATCAGGAGCTGAAAGCGGCAAAGGGGTTCCTTGATTTCGGCGACCAGGTTTCCCTGGCTCTCAAACTATTTCGTGAGCATCCCGATATTCTGAAAAAGCTTCGGGATCGCTATAAATTCATCTTAGTCGACGAATTCCAGGATACTAACTTTGCCCAGTTCGAACAGCTCAAATTGCTGGCCCCCAAAAAAGCGAACCTGACTGTCGTGGCCGACGACGACCAGGCGATCTACCGCTTCCGGGGCGCGGCGATCAACAACGTCCTTGGATTCGAGGACCATTACAAGTCGAGCCGGAAGATCGTCCTGACCAGGAACTACCGTTCCACCCAGCTGATCCTCGACACCGCCCGGCGGCTGATCAAGCATAACGACCCGGAACGGCTCGAAGTTAAAGCGGGGATCGATAAGCGGCTGATTGCCGAAGGGGGCGGGGTTGGCCAGCCGGTCGCGCACTGCCATTTTGACACTTACTCTTCGGAAGCCGACTGGGTCGCCCGGACGATCAAAGAAAAGTTCGATGCCGGCGACTACAAGTACCGCGACTTTGCCATCCTGGTCCGGGCCAATTCCGACTCCGAACCTTTCCGCCAGTCGCTCAACATGATGAGCATCCCATTTGTTTTTTCCGGCGGGGGAGGATTGTACGTTTACCAGGAGATCCGACTGGCGGTTTCTTTTTTACGGGTGATCGGTGATCTAGGTGATTCCCGATCTCTTTACCAGTTGGCGGTTTCCGAGCTTTACCAGCTTGACCCGTTAGATCTTCAGAAGCTCAACACTTTTGCCAGCCGCCGCAACTTCACTCTCCACCATGTTTTCACCAATCTGGAAAAAGCGGGGGTCCCCGGTTCCGGTTTCGAGGTCCTGGCCGACATTAAAGAGAAGAGCCAAAAGATCGTCGCCAAAATCATGAGCGACATTAATTATTACGTTAACTTCGCCAAGGACAAAACGACCGGCGAAGTCCTGTATCACTTTCTGAAGCGGTCCGGTTACCTGGCGCAACTGGCCAAAGAACAAAGCCTGGAGAACGAGAACCGGATCAAGAACCTGGCCAAGTTTTTCGATAAGGTCCGGGCCTTTAAGGAAGTGGCCGAAGTTGACCGGGTCAGCGAGTTCGTGCAGTACCTCAATATTCTTAAAGAAGCGGGTGACGATCCGGAATCGTCCCAACCGGATGTCGATGCCGACGCCGTCAGCATTATTACCGTCCATAAATCAAAAGGGCTGGAATTTCCGGTAGTTTTTATGGTTTCGCTGGTCGCTGAGAAATTTCCGGCCCGCAACCGCCGCCAGCCGCTGGAGCTGGCCGATGGCCTGCTCAAGGAAAAACTGCCGTCGGCCGATCTCCACGTCATGGAAGAGCGGCGGCTTTTTTACGTCGCGATGACCCGGGCGAAAAAGGAGCTCTATCTTTCCTCGGCCGTTGATTACGGGGGGAAACGGGAGCGCAAAGTTTCTCAATTCGTGCTGGAGGCGCTCGACTTGCCGAAAGCCGATCTTTCGGTCATCAAGCGGCCCGCCTTGTCGCAATTAGAACTGTTTGCCCCTCATGACGAGATCCCGGTCCCGGAGCGGGCGATCGCGCCGGACGAACTGGTCCAGCTTTCCCCCTATAAGATCGACGACTATCTGACCTGTCCGCTGAAGTACAAGTTTGTTCATATCCTGCGGGTCCCGCTGTTGCCGAACCATCAGATCATCTACGGTTCCGCTCTCCATAAAGCGGTCCAGGCTTATCTGACCGCTAAGAAGAACGTCCAGCAGTTCGGGGAAAAAGAACTGCTTGATGTTTTTACCCACAACTGGTCATCCGAAGGCTTCATTTCGCGGGAACACGAAGAACAGCGTTTTGCCGCCGGACAGGCGGCCCTCCGTTCTTTTCTTAAAGCGGATAAAAAAAGAGGGCGGGAGCCGCTCTTTATCGAAGAGGAATTCGCCATCAATCAGGATAATATCCAGGTGCGCGGGCGTTTCGACTTGATCGAAAAAGTCGGGGAGAAGACCCATATCGTTGACTTTAAATCGTCCGACGTCAGGACCCAGGAAAAAGCCGATAAGAAGGTCAAAGACAGTTTACAACTTCTCCTTTACGCCCTCGCCTGGCAAAAGATGTTCGGCCAGCTGCCGGAGTTCGTCGAGCTTCATTTTCTGGAGAGCGGGATCATCGGCTCACTCCAGCCGGAAGCCAAGAACCTGGACGGCGCCTGGAAAAAAGTGGTCAAAGTGGCCGATGGTATCCGGGCGGCTTATTTCCCGCCGCAACCGAATTCGATCGTCTGCAATTATTGCCCGTTCAATGAACTCTGCCCGTCATCGGCGGTTTAAGGGAGCTGTAGGTTTAATAGATATTGCAGGGCGAAGGCATCTTTTTCCGCTTGAGTAAGAAACCGGCTGACCGCTTTTTCGTTGATTATTAATTGCCCGAGCAGCCAGCCAATTGTTCGGCTTAGCTCGTCCGCCGAACTGACCTTGCCGCCCTCCCCGATCAAGCTGACAAACATCGTCTTTTCCATCGGCAGAGGGAAATTGGCGGCCGCCAAAGCGTTGATCGTTTCCGGTGAGCTGATGAACCCGGTGATTATTTCACCTTCGCTCAAGACCCCGGGCAAAAAGATCGTCGTTTCGCAGATGGTTAGTAATTGCCTGACCCCAGCCGGTTTGAAAGCGGCGGTTAGCTCCGCCGGGAGCTGGCGGCCTTCAACGGCTACTCCGGCCGGGTCGGGCTGGCCGGCGTGGAGATAGATATCGTCCATGGTTAAAGCGGAAAGCGGACTGAAGTGACCAGCCTTTTCCAGTTTCCGCAAGGGAAGCTGTTCGAATTGGTGCAATTCGAATTTGCCGAGTCTGCCCGGTAAATTACCAATATGTCTGACGCTGTAGTGCGGCGGCGCGGCGACGATTCTCATGAGGATTCATCCGGAAAATATACCTGGAATTTCACTGGATTTACAATTAGTTGGAGAGAGGGGGCGTTTGTCTTAAGGCGGAGAGCTCGTTAAGCACCGTTTCTAAATTAGGCGAGCGGTTTTGCTTATTTGGATGGGTCATCCGGATAATTAAATCCGCTAATTGATCGGGAAGATGGGCCGGAAATGACTTGGTCCTGACTTTCCAGTTTCTTTGAAGGATGGCTTTATTTTCAGTCAGATCGGTTCCTGATAAAAGATCGTACATTGTTACGCCGATGGCGAAGATATCCGCCCTTTCATCGACGGCTTTCTTCTGCAATTGTTCCGGCGGAGAAAAAGCGGGCGAGCCGACCAGGGCCTGGTTGTTGGTCGCGACCGCTATCCCCAGGTCGATGACGGTCGCTTTTCCGGCCGCTCGGTCGTAAAGTATATTGTTCGGTTTGATATCGCAATGGACAATTCCCTGGTCCCTAAGATAAATTAGGGCGGAGCAAACTTGTTCCATGATCATTAACGTTTCGTTTATCGTGAGCGGACCCCTGGTTTGCAATTCTGAATCCAGGGTCTGGCCGGGAATGTACTCGAATATTTGGTAAGGTTTGCCGGAGGGACCATTGACCAACCCTAAGAAACGGGCGACGTTCGGGTGAACGTTCGGGCCATAGGCCGCCCAATACCCAATCATGCTTTCATGTTGGACCAGGTCTGGTCGGTCTTGATGATAAATTTCTTTGATGACGATCGGCGTATTATTTTTCAGGTCAGTTCCCTGGTAGATATGGCCTAATCCGCCTTTGCCGATCGGCTCGCCCAGAGTGTAGCGATCGCCGATAATTTTGTCGCTGATCGCGAGGCTTGGCGGGCCGGGGGGCAGGATCGCTTGCGCTAAGGCCGGGGGGCGTCCTTTTACCTGAATTTTCCCTCCCGGTGAGAACAATCTCCCGATAATGGGGAAATGGCGAACTCTTTCTGTAATGCTTATAGCCATTACCTATATATCGGAATTGGCGGGGGAAAACTTGAGGGTTTAGGTCAATTGGAGCGGCTTAGGTTCTTGCTTATCTTCCAGCGCGTCGAGCTTGTCGTTGAACTTAAAGATCCGTTTTTCGGTGTCGTCGTATTTGGTCGCCAGGTCTTTCAGATGTTTTCCCATGGTAGTGAAATCGTTCATCACTCGTTCAAAGTCGCCTTGCAGGCGGGAGATGTTCTTTAAGATCTCTTTGGCCTGCTCTTCGATCTTCATGCCGCGCAGGCCGAGCAGGATCGTTTGCAGATAGCCGTAGAATGAGTTGGGGGAGACCGGTATCACTTTGTTCTCGATGGCGTAGCGGAAGATGCTTTTGTCGTCTTCCAAGTCCTCGTCCTTGATGATCATCTCGTAGTAAACGTTCTCCGCCATGACGTACATCAGGGCGAAGTCGAAAGTCCCTTCGTCCGGCAAAATATATTTGCGGCGGATATCGTCAATATGTTTTTTGACGTCCCGCACGAACTGCTTTTTGGCCGCCAGTTTTGAGGCGTCGTCCGGCGATTCGATCACCCGCTTGAAGTTTTCCAGCGGGAACTTGGAGTCGACCGGGACCATCCCGTCCTTCAGCACGATGACCGCGTCGACTTTCTCGCCGCTTTTGAACCGGTACTGTTCCTGGTAGCGGGAGGGGGGCAAGACCTGTTTTAAGAGGTCGCTTAGAAAAAGCTCCCCCATGCCGCCGCGCAATTTCGGCGCGCGCAAAATTTCCTGCAGGGAGGCGATGTCTTTGCCGATCTCCTGGACCCGCTTGGTCGTTTCGTGGACCTCGCCGAGCTTGCGGCTGACGTCGCTGATGACCTTGGCCGCGTTGTCGAGCCGGTTGTTGACGTTCTTATCGACGTTTTGCAGGGTTTGGGTAAAATCGGTGTTCACTTTCTGCAGGATCGTCTGGTTGTCGGCGTACAAGCGGGTGATCGAGCCGCGGATCTCTTCCATTTGCTTCTGCATCATTTCCAGACCCTTGTCGTTTGCCGGTTCTTTCGGCTGATTCAGCAGCTTATAGGCGATCAGGCCGAGGAGCGCCAATATAATAATTGATAAAGCGAGCGCGATTACTTCCATGGTCATGATTTTAACAGATTTGCTTGACTTATTCCACGGATTTGATACCCTTTAAACTTGATAATGAAAAGAGCTTTTTTGATCGCCTTGTTGCTTCTTGCCTCCCTGCAATTCGCTTTTGGGTATACCCAAGAGGAACTTGGTAGTTTTCAAGCCCGTTTAACTTCGATCCAGACCGAGATCAACACCCTTAACAGCAAACTGGCCGGGACTGCCGATGAAAAAAGCCGCCAGGAGCTGATCGATAAGATCCAATTTTACCAACTTCTGGCCGACGATCTCGACCGGAAGATCAAAGGGGGGAGCTCGGCGACCTCGGCCTCCGGGGCCGGTTCGGAAAAGGCCGCTAAAGCGGCGGCTGATCCGGCAAAAATCAAAAAAGATAAACAGCGGCTGGCCGCGCTGCAAACCGAGATCGCTAAATTGAACAAACGCCACTCCAGGGCGAAAAGCGCGGCCGAAAAGAAAAAATTGGCCGATCGGATCTTGATTTATAAAAGTGAAGTCGCGGCGATCAAAAATCGTTTATACCCGAAGCCGAAGCGCAAGCCGGCCTTAGCTTCGCCGCCGACCTTTGAAGCCGCGGCGGCAAAGCGAAGCACTCTTCTAACTTTGGAAGCGGAAGATTTTTTGTATTATCCTCCAGAGACCAAAGAGCTGAAGCCGAGCGCTTTTAAACGCTCGGTCGGCGTGAACGGCGGTTTTTTCGGCGGCGCGACTGCTTTTCTTGGCGAGGCCAGGGTTCCTTTGAGAATGGTTTTTGGTCCGGCGCTTACATCGTTAAGGATCTCGGCCGGACTGGCTCAAAGCCGCGATACCGGGACCCGTTATTATCCGGCCAACTTGGACCTGTTGTTTAATTTCCCGCCCGGCTGGTTTACCGGAACGGACAATTACATCGGTTTCGGCTTGAACTACGTGGTCTCAACGACGATGGGTAAACCGGGGACCGTGGGGGGGGAGCTTTTTTACGGCGTGGAAAGCGAGGGGTTTGGCGGCACGGTTTTCGGCGAAGTCGGTTACGCGATTTTGCGGACCGGTTTCTCCCCCAGCCATAAAGGGGGAACGGTTTTGGTCGGTTTGCGGAAAACCCTTGGCCAGTAAGGGGAATATTGGGTATTGACAAAAAGCGGGGGACTGCTAAAATTTACAAGAAATAAGGAGGTGAAAAAATAATGAAGAAATTTGTTGTTTATCTTTTTGTCGTGGCGTTCGTCGCTTCCGTGGCCACAGTTGCTTATGGCCGCACTCTTGAAGAAGAGAAAACCGCGGTTCGTTCCTACCTGAAAGTAGTTGATGCCAAAATCATCAAATACCGGAAGGCTGGAAACAAAGCCAAAATGACCCAGCTGCAAGCCGAGAAAAAAGGCACGCTGGCTCGTTGGGAAAAACTGAAGGCTTCGATGGAAGCGGCTCCTACAACGCTGCCGCCACCACCACCGCCGCCACCACCAGCGCCGATCAGCGTCAAACCTGCTCCGGCACCGATGGCTGGATTGTTCGGTTGGGGGATTAAATCCGACGTTACCGGCATCTATATGATGACTGGGAAAGGCAAGATCAGCGGAGGTTTAGCGCTCAGAGGGGATATCGTCCTGGACGATCCTATGGCGCTCGGCTCCATGATCGGGTTATCAGCTAACGCTGTTAACTACAAACTCGGGTTAGGTGGTCTGTACGGGGTTGACGTTAACGGAAACAGGATCAAAGCGATCCCGGTTTTCGCCGATGTTGTTCTTAACCTGCCGGCAGACGCGATGGGTGGTATTCCTTCCTATATCGGTGGAGGTCTGAACTACACCGTTTATGGGTCAGGTCAGACCAGCGGGTCCTATGGTGCGCAAGTCTATTATGGACTTATGTTCGACCTCGGACTTGGTCTGGGCAAAACTGGATTTGAAATCGGTTGGGGTGCGATCAGAGCTAACGGTGCTACACCGAAGCTGTCGTCCAAAGGTTTCACTTTCTCGGTTAGCCAGCCGTTTGTATTATAAAGAGCGGGGCCCCTATTACTTTTAAAGAGAACTTGGATACTTTAAGAGGAGGGGGGCCTCCTCTTTTTTTTCTCCTCTCAAATTCAACTGAAATTTTTTAATTCCGGCGGCGATAACATGAGGTATGAGAATTTATGACGGATCGCCGCGTTCTTCGCCAAGTTGCCGCCCGGGGGCAAAAACCGCTTTCTGGCAGCTGGTCCGTGACCGGGGGATTGATATCCGGGGGAATAAGATCCTCTTAAACGGTCTGATGATCCCGGCCGAGCATTTCGAGTCGATTGCCGGCCGCTTGACCGCCGGGCTCCTTGTGGTCAGCCACCATCTCCGTTTTGATCAACTCCTTGAATTGGTCGAGGACCCGATAAAGTTTTCTCACCATTTATGGAGCGGTCAAAATAAGATCGAGTTGTTAAGCTCTCAAGAGATCGAGCGTAGGATTGGCGAGCGGTTTTCCACGGCCTCCGTGGAAAAAGCGTTGACTGACTGGAGCGAGCATCGTTTGGCGGTCTCTCCAGCCGGCGAAACTGACCTGTTGCGCGGCCATTTGGCCAGGATAATATCCGACTTGGCGGCCGGCGGCCGCGGCGGAACCTGGGAAACGTTTAAAAAACTTTTAGAGATAGCGGCGGAATTCGAGCGGGACCAGGTCCGGTTCGCTATCATCAACGAACTCGAAAACTGCGACCCGGAGTGGGGAGCGGAAGCGATTGAAACCTTCAGACAGCGGTATCCGGCCGTTATCGACTATCATTTAGCCGCTTACAACTTCTACCTGCGCTTCGGGAACTGCGATCGCGCCCTTGAGGCCTGCCGCGCCGCCGCCGCACTGGGCCTCTCGGCTGTATCTAACGCCAAAATGGCAGCTGACGCGGGGGAACTTGCCCTGGCTAAAAAAGATTATAAGACGGCGATTGCCGCGTTCGAGCACGCTCGGGCGGTTGCCGAAGTAAAAGCGAAACCGGAACTGGCTAAAAAGATAAAAAAGACGGAACAAGCTTTTTCCCAGGCGAAAAAAAACGAGGCCGACGAGCGCAAATTCAAGATCGGCCGGTTGTTTCGGGGGGCGGCCAACGATCAGGCAATGGTGGCCGAACTGGTCGAATTGGTCAGATGGCATCAGGATGAATTCGACGCCTTGATCGGGAAAAACCCTTTAAAAAGCGCGCTCGATCTGGAAGATGCGATCACCGCTTTTATCAACTTGGAAGCGGCGGCGGTTAATCAAGGAGAGGGAACAATAGCCGAATATTTTTGGCAGATCAATAACCGGTTGTTCGGCATCCTTTTTGAAAGCGCTGCGACCAAGAAAGAAATTCCCGTGACCTCCGTGCGGATCGCCACGAAGCTGTTTGACGATGACCTGGTCCATACAATAGAAGAAGATCTTCTGGCCAAGATCGAAGCGAACCTTGGGTCTCCCAATCCAAACCAGCGTTTTCTTTGCCGGGTGATCTTGTGGCATGTCTATTACAAACAGGCGGAGAAAGCGTTTGAGAGTGAGAACCTGGACCTGGCGGTCGACCGCCTTCTGGCGGCGAGAAGAATCGCCCCTGATAACCGCAGAGTTGCTTTTGCTCTGGCGAATATCCAGTGCGATAAAGCGGCGAGGCTTCTGGAAAAAAGGGATGACGCCGGCTCTCTGGCCGAAATACAACGCGGCCTGACGTTCAGTAAAAAAGCCCTCTCTACCTGGCTGCAATACGGGATCCATGCCATCTACGAAGAAAAAATTGACCAGGCCCTGCGGTTTGCCGATCTGGCCGGGCGGATAGTTTTGCCGCTTGATATTAAGCCAGCGGACAAAACAAGATGGTTTTGCTCGGTCAGCAGTTTCCACGGCCTGGCCTTGCTGGAAAAATACCTGGCAACCGGGGAAGAGAGATATTTAAACCAGGCGGAAGAAAGAGTGACCGCCGCCCTGGCTCTTGACCCGACCGAACCGACCACGCCGCTCAATCAGGCCAGAAATAAACTGTGGCGAGGCGACAATACGGCGCTGCTCCCCGCGATAAATGATTATTTGGCCCAAAGTACCCATCCGGAAATAATGTTATTGGTTAGAATCGTTAAGGATGTCTTTCACGTTATAAAAGAGGGGGACGAGAGCGAAACCCTGCCGGCGGTTTTAAAGAGACTATCTGATTATATAGTTGGATCCAGGGGTAACGATAATTATGAGAAAGCGATCGCTTATCTGCGCGCTTATTGTGAAGTTTACGAAGTGCCGTTAGAGATGGTCGGTCTTACTCCAGCTCGTACATAATCGTCGCTATCGCGGCCAGCCCGGCCGTTTCCGTCCGCAAAATCCTCTTGCCTAAACTGATCGGTTTGAAGCCGCTTTTGATCGCCAGATCGACTTCCAGGCGGCTAAACCCACCTTCTGGTCCGATCAAAAGCAGGATCGATTGGGGGAGTCCTTTTAAGATCTCTTTGAGGCTTAATTCTTTTTCCAATTCCCAGGGGATCAAGGCGAGCTCGTACTGCTCCTTTAGTTTTAGCACCCCTTCAAATTGGTGTAACGTCGTAACTTCCGGGACGATCGCCCGGCCGCACTGTTCCGCCGCTTCTTTGGCCAGCTTATGCCAGCGTTCCAGCTTGGCCTGTTTCGGGAGAGTCCGTTCCGTGACCATTGGAATGATCTTGTTTACCCCAAGCTCGGTGCATTTCTCAACGATAAAGTCCATTTTCTGCCCCTTGGCCAGCGCCTGGGCGATCGTGACCTTAACTTTTGGTTCGGTTTCGGCCAGCTTCCGGTTAATGATTTGGCAGGTGATGATTGTCTTGGTGATGGTCTCGATCTTAACGTGATAGAGATAGCCGTCGCCGTTAAACAGTTCTAAATCGTCACCCGGCTTTAAGCGGAGGACATCTTTGACATAATGTAAGTCGCTGCCGATGATACTCTGGAGCTGTTCTTTGGGGACGAATAGGCGGTGCATTTAGATTTTTCCCTCACCCACCGTCCCGCTACGCGGTCCGGTCCCCCCTCTCCCTATGGGAGAGGGTTGGGGCGAGGGTTATTTAAACTCCTTAAATTTCTTTAGTAACTCTGCCTGTTCAGAAGTGATCTTTTCCGGGATCTTGACCTCGACCAGGACGAAGAGATCTCCTTTGCCTTTGCGGCCGAGGTGGGGGAGTCCTTTTTCTTTCAGCCGGAGGTTGGTATTCGGTTGAATACCAGCCGGGATCTTGAGTTTAGTGTCACCATCGATCGCCGGGATAATGATTTCGTCCCCCAGGATCGCCTGGACAAAAGAGATCGAGGTTCGATAGTAAAGATTGGCCCCATCCCGGTTAAAGCGGGGGTGGGGGTCGACGGTAATGAAGAGATAAAGGTCGCCCGGTTCGCCCCCCCGGTTACCGGCGTTCCCGGCCCCCGGGACCCGCAGACGCGAACCGGAATCGATCCCGGCCGGGATCTTCACCGAGATGGTATGCTTTTTCTTTTCTTTGCCGTTGCCGTGGCAGTTGGGGCAGGGGTGCTGAATGGTCGTCCCTTTTCCCTGACAGGTTGGGCAGGGGGTAACCTGCATGAAGCTCCCTAAAACTGTCCGCTGGGCCCGCTTGATCTGGCCGGTGCCGCCGCACTTTTCGCAGCGGGTTGGACTAGTCCCTGGTTTTGCCCCGCTCCCTTTACAGGTGGCGCAGGCGGTGTAGTGGACAATTTCGAGCTCTTTTTCGATCCCCTTAGCCGCTTCTTCGAGGGTCAGCCGGACATCGTAACGGAGATCGTCACCCCGTTCCGGCCCAGTCCGGTGTTGGGGGCGGCCCGCTCCGCCAAAGAACATGTCGAAGAGGTCGCCAAAATCGCCAAAGTTCTCCGCGCCGTTAAAGCCCCCCTGGTTGAAGCCGCCGTAACCGCCGGCTCCTTGCTGACTGCCGGCTTCGCCGTAGTAATCGTATTGGGAGCGCTTCTGCGGGTCGGAGAGGATCTGGTAAGCCTCGTTGATCTCTTTGAACTTATCGGCCGAGCCGGCTTCTTTGTTGACGTCGGGGTGGTATTTGCGCGCCAGGTTACGGTAAGCCCGCTTGATCTCGTCAGCCGAGGCTCCCTTGGCGACCCCTAGTGTATTATAATAATCCTTCATGCTTTTATCCCGCGAATAAATTCGCGGTAAATAGGCGAGAATTCATTCTCGGCCCTATTATTATTCCTTATCTTTTACTTCATAGTCGGCGTCGACCGTCTTGCCTTCCGGTTGGCCTCCGCCTTGACCTTCACCTTGGCCTTCGCTTGGCGGCGGTGTCGCTTCTTTGTAGCGCTTGGCCGACATTTCATAGACCTCTTTTTGCAACGCTTCAAAGGCCGCTTTGATGGCGGCGGTATCTTTTTCCGCCAGGACCTTCCGGGTTTCGGCGATCGCTTTTTCGATCTTATCTTTGGTGGGAGCGTCGACTTTGTCTCCCGCGTCTTTGAGGGTCTTTTCGGCGGTGTAGCAGAGCCCGTCCGCCTGGTTCCTGACCTCGGCCTCATCTTTGCGCTGTTTGTCGTCCGCTTCGTGGGAGGCGGCTTCTTTCTTCATCTTTTCGATCTCGTCTTTGGAAAGGCCAGACGAGGCGGTGATAGTGATCTTCTGTTCCTTGTTGGTCCCTTTATCCTTGGCTTTGACGTTCAGGATCCCGTTGGCGTCGATGTCAAAGGTGACCTCGACCTGCGGAATGCCGCGCGGCGCGGGGGGAATGCCGTCCAGATGGAAGCGCCCCAGGCTCCGGTTATCGGCCGCCATCGGCCGTTCCCCCTGCAGGACGTGGACTTCAACGGAAGTTTGGCCGTCGGCCGCGGTCGAGAAGACCTGGCTCTTGCTGGTCGGGATAGTGGTGTTCCGCTCGATCAGCGGGGTCATGACACTGCCGAGGGTTTCAATACCAAGGGTCAGCGGCGTGACGTCGAGCAGGACCAGTTCTTTAACTTCACCGGCCAGAACGCCACCCTGAAGAGCGGCGCCGATGGCGACGACTTCGTCGGGGTTGACCCCTTTATGCGGTTCTTTACCGAAGTAAGATTTTACCGCTTCCTGGACTTTTGGCATCCGGGTCTGGCCGCCGACTAAGATCACCTCGTCGATCTCTTTGGTCGAGAGTCCCGCGTCTTCTAAGGCTTTGCGGCAGGGGATCATCGAACGTTCGATCAGCGGGGTGACCAATTGTTCCAGTTTCGCCCGGGTCAGTTTGATGACCAAATGTTTCGGGCCGCTCTGGTCGGCGGTGATAAACGGCAGGTTGATCTCGCTTTCAGTCGACGTGGAGAGTTCGCATTTGGCTTTCTCGGCCGCTTCCTTGAGCCGCTGCATTGCCATCCGATCTTTACCGAGGTCAACTCCCTGGTCTTTTTTGAACTCGTCGAGGAGCCATTGGATAATCGTCTGGTCGAAGTCGTCGCCGCCAAGGTGGGTATCGCCGTTGGTCGATTTGACTTCGAAGACCCCGTCGCCGATCTCCAGGATCGAAACGTCGAAGGTCCCGCCGCCAAGGTCATAGACGGCGATCTTTTCGTTCTTCTTTTTGTCGAGGCCGTAGGCGAGGGCGGCGGCGGTCGGTTCGTTGATAATTCTTACGACCTCCAGCCCGGCGATCGTCCCGGCGTCTTTGGTCGCTTGGCGCTGGCTGTCATTAAAGTAGGCCGGGACGGTGATGACCGCTTTCTTGACGCTTTCGCCGAGGAAGTCTTCCGCCGACTGCTTCATTTTTTGCAGGACCATGGCGGAGATTTCCGGCGGAGTGTAATCCTTGTCGTCAACTTTGATCTTAACTTCCCCTTTACCGCCGGAAGTGACCCGGAAGGAGATATATTTCAATTCCGCGCTGACTTCGTCGAAGCGCCGGCCGATGAACCGTTTGATCGAGGAGAGGGTGTGTTCCGGATTGGTGACCGCTTGCCGTTTGGCGACCTGGCCGACGACCCGGGAGCCGTCTTTCAGGAACGAAACGATCGACGGGGTGGTCCGGCCTCCTTCGGCGTTTGGAATGACCGTCGATTCTCCCCCCATCATCACCGCGACGCAGCTGTTCGTAGTTCCCAGATCGATACCGATAATCTTTTCTTGTGCCATTTTAGAGTCCTCCTTGTTTCTTAATTAATGTCAAATGACCAATGACAAATATTATTTATTATTCCAAACTTGAGCATCTTCTTCATTAAATTCTTCCCAGTCTTTTTTAGATAAGAAACTAATTTTGTCTAAATATTGATTTAATAAAGCCTCTTTTTGAATTCTTGATAAAGCAATTATTTTGTCAAGTTCTTTAACAATTACTTCTTCAGCTGTAGGAGCTGTTCTTTCTAAGTTTTCAATATATCTTTTGTAAACTAAATTATATTCGCGCATAAAATTATAAATAGAAAATATGCGACCCTCATCTTTTTTGACGGCGGAAAAAAGAGCATTTCTAATCATTGAGTCAAAAGCGACAAAAACCGGATCAACATAAATGAGTCTTTTTAATAAATGTTTGCTTGTTAAAGTTGTTTTTATGTCTTCGGAAACTCGTCCTAAATCAATCATTTGATAAAAGTTGTGAAAAATTTCATATTTTAAGGCTCGCCTTGTTGCCTCTTCTTTTGGTCGCTTATCAAAGAAGGTTTCTTTTATCCAAAAACCGATAATTGTTAAAATAAAGGCCAAAAATGTTAGGCCTAATTGTATGAGGTTAGTTTCCAAAATAGATTTAATTTGAGGAGTTGGCGCTACTTTAGCTATTACTTCAATGGTTGGTATGATTAAATTTTTAATCATTATTGTTTGCATATTTCAATAACGCCGCTGGAGGCGACCCCTTCATTTGTCATTTCTTGCTCACAATTACCATCGATGGCCTGATCACCCGGCCGCGAAAAACGTAACCTTTTTGCATCTCTTCAATGACGATCCCGGCGGGACCGCTATCTTCTTTCTGTAGGATCGCTTCGTGCAGGTTCGGGTCG
>Ga0172379_10000632_pt1 | contig 85873 bp, 120 predicted proteins | sample GrowelOW334metaG_FD_119756 | JGI IMG/M metagenome (GOLD analysis project Ga0172379, IMG submission 119756) | Groundwater microbial communities from an aquifer near a municipal landfill in Southern Ontario, Canada - Groundwater well OW334 metaG | ecosystem: Environmental > Aquatic > Deep... | reverse complement strand
GATTTAACTTCCTCGTTTTCATGATGACAGCATACCACCTATGGTGGCATGCGACATTCATCCCCGCACACTTTCGCTCCGCTCCATCGGAAGAACTGTGCGGGGTTTCCTGTTATACAAAAACCCCACTTTTATAGTGGGGCTCTTCTAATTAGCTTCATCCGCCCATAAAAGGGCAGACTAGACTAGCTGACGAAAAAATCACGCATGATGCTGCAAACGGTAGTGCTATCATCAAAGATGATTTCCGTACCATCTTCAAGCGTGTAGCGCGACTGGATCTTGAAATCGATGACCTGGTCAGGGGCCAACATGATGTTGGTCATCTGAACAACCTCGAAATGAGTAAACAGATTGACCAGCAGGGCCAACTGCTTAACCACCCATTCCGCCCGTTCGCGCACAAAACTCGGAGCCTTGTCAAGCTCGCCATTAGCGAGCATGATCGCCAGAGATTCCATTCCCGTTTCGGTTCCCTGTTTGACCCAAGCATCCGAGGAAAGAGGGATCACATGCAGAATGCTTTTGGCACAAAACACATGCTCCAGGACAACGGCAACGCCCCGATAGAGCGTGTCAGTGTCGCCACTGACGTAGGCAATTTCCGATTTAGCCTGTGAGGCTGCGGCGTAGAGCTTGCGTCCCCAGTTAGCCTTGTTCTTCAGAACGCTAACATTTGGCATAACCCCATCGTTGTCCATGTCCACCAGGATTTCCAGACCATCAGCTTCCCACCAAACATGGTCGAAGGCTGAATAGTCATAGTGGATCGCGAAAACGATCCGCTGATCGCTGTCGTAGACCAGGACATAGCGTGTCGAACTGGGCGAGGAGGGATTCAAGGCAGTCAGTGCCGTTCCCGTTACCGAATCAATCAGCTCACTGATGATCAGGGTGCCAAACAGACGCTTGGCGAGATCGAGTTCCATTGCGTTAGCGAACAATTTCGACTTCATTTTTTAAGGTTCTCCTCTTTAAAGGATAAAGATCCGCTACATAGCGGATCATCGTCAACCAAAATATTATATCAAAATAGATCAATCTGTCAAATAATAAATATATAAGGACATGAAAATATATTTTCTCTCTTGAGTTTAGATCTAAATTTGGGTAGAGTGGGGTAAGCAAATTCGATTGTTTCCATAATTACTAGATTAACAAAGGATCTCTATGACAGACGATAATAAATCCATTTCTCCAAGTGATGATCAAGCATTACCAGCTGGTGATGATTTAGCTCTTGATGCTCTTTCTCAAGCCTCCCAAACAGATGAAGTTGAACAGTCAGATCAGGTTGCTGAGACAGTTATGTCACTGCAAAGTGTGATTGAAAGAAACGCCAACCAGTTGGACAAAATCAAAAATGATTTAAAGTTACTACGTGAACAACTAAAAAGTGTTTTTGAAAATGATTCTGAACTGAGTGAAGCCGAACAGCAGTTTGATAGCTTTAAAGGACAAGTCAGAGACAGAAAATCAAAACTTCAAGCAGATCCCACCGTGACTAGATTAAAAGTTCAAATTGGTGAAACAACTGAATCTAAAAAAGAAATTGAAGAGGCTTTAAGTGGTCATTTAGTTAATTACTATCAACTGACTAATTCAACTAGTTTTGATACCAGTGATGGCGATCAACGAGAATTTTCCATTCACGCTGCCGTTAAATCAAAAAAGTAACTACAGCTATTTCAACTTTTTTGTCACTAACTATTTTCTTGCTTGAGTATCTTGTATTTTCTAGCAAAAAAAGGATAATAAGCTCATGATCAAAAAAACTAAAATTGTCGCTACTATCGGTCCCGCGACTGAAACAGAAGAAATATTAAAAGAACTGATCAAAGCAGGCATGAATGTGGCTAGATTTAACACCAAACATTCTCATCCTGATTGGCACAATGAAAGACTTAAAAGAGTTCGTAAAGTTTCCAAAGAATTAGATATCCCAGTGGCCACTTTACTTGATTTACAAGGACCTGAAGTCAGAATTAATTTACCTAATGAAACCCCCTTTAAACTTAATGCTGGTCAGACAGCTACCTTTACTTCTAATGAAGATAGCTCTGATGATAATATTATTCTCATCCCTCAGGATGTGATTGAATCCTTGTCTGTTGATAACATCGTCTTACTGGCTGATGGTTCATGTGAGTTTGTCATCACCAAAAAAGGTAAAGACTATTTTAAAGCTGAAGCTATTCATGAATGCTTGGTTGAGCATCGAAAAACCATGAATACTCCTGGAGTGGTCTTAGATATGCCGGCACTGACCAAAAGAGATTTTGAATATTTGGATGGTGTCAGTCCCGAATTAATTGACTTTATTGGCCTATCTTTTGTCAGAGATGCCGGAGATGTTACCCATCTAAGAAAACAATTAGAAAAAAGAAACATTAAAGCCAAAATTATAGCTAAGATCGAAAATCAAGCTGCCATTGATAACTTAGATGAAATTATTGCTGTGGCTGATGTCATCATGATCGCTAGAGGAGATTTGGGTGTAGAAATTCCATATCAAGAACTAACCTACTGGCAAAAACAGATGATCAATAAATGTCGTCAAGCTGCTAAACCAGTCATCACCGCCACTCAAATGCTAAAATCCATGGTCACTCAGCCTAGACCCACCAGAGCTGAAGTTAGTGATGTGGCTCATGCAATTTACGATGGAACTGATGCCGTCATGCTTTCTGAAGAAACCACCATTGGTGAATATCCAGTTAGAGCTGTCGAGACTCAAGCCGCAATCGCTTTGTTTAATGAACCCTTTACTACTTATAATTTAACCGTTGAACATGATGAAGACTTTACCGCCTCCATTACTCATTCAGCCATCAATTTTGTCAGACACTCAGTCATCCAAATTGATAAAATTGTGGTTCTAACTGAATCTGGCAAAACTGCTCGACTTTTATCAAGATTTCGACCTAATGTACCAATCGTGGCAGTCACTAGCACTCTATCAACGTACAAGGAACTCACTCTTTCTTACAATATCATACCCAGAATTATTAACATGAAAGATGATCAAGTGCTTAGTTCAGATCAATTAGTTGAAGCACTTTTAAAAGAAAAAGTAGTTAAGAGTGGAGAAGTCATCTTATTAATTCATGGAAAGCGGTGGAAAAAAACTGGTTTTACCAACACCATGTCGATTGTTGAAATTAAATAAATTGATTCAAAGTTGTAATTACTCTTGCAAAACTATAGAATGAACTTAGTTATTATTTACCCTTTACCTTTTATGGGTAGCAAGGTTTTTTATGGCAAAGAAATCAGGAAATTTTTTCGCACTCATCACTGGCGTGGTGGCTGGTGCTGCAGCAGTATTTTTATCTAAACCAGAAAATAGAATTCAGGCTGAGAAAACAGCTAAAAAAATTGGCAGTAAAGCTAAGCAGCTGAAGGCTGAATACAAAAAAAATCCCGAGGCTTTTGAGAAAAAAATTAAAACACAAGCCAAGAAGGTGATCAAAAAAGCAATTGAAAAAAAAGTAGTTAAAAAAGCTAGCTCACCTAAAAAAGTACCTAGCAAAATTGTTAAAAAGAAAATAGCTTCCAAAAAAAAATAAAATAAGTTTAAAGTTAAAGGCTCCTTTTTTAGGAGCCTTTTTTTGATCTAAGTGAGCTGATTATTACATCAATTCACCCAGACCGATGATTAAAAGCAGGATAATGATCACTGGCAATGCCGCCAACAGTAGGCCCAACATTACTCCTGTAAACCATCCTAGCCACTCTACTGCCGTTCCCGGCACAGGGTAGTTTTTGTCTGGTCGAACACCAGACAATACCTTACCGGTGTTGACCGCACAGCCGAAACCAGAATTAACACTTTCACGAAAATTTTCCCACATTTTCCCCTCATCAGTAATCTGGATAGAAGAAAATTCTATTATAGGATAAAAATCAAGATATAAACTACAATTGATACCACTTTTTAATCACACTATCGGCCCAACCATCATAGAACTGTTCAATATATTGCTTTTTGGTTTGAAAGCCTAGAATGTATTTCATACTTCTTAGGTTGACGTAAAACCTAGGCAAAATGTTTAGCCAAATTGAGACCACCATTAAGATTAAGATAATTCTTTTTATTTGTCTTTTTTTTAATTGCGAAACTAAATAGATTTGAATCAAAGCTAAAGTAATAAAACCAGATAAGGCATATCGAGTAGACAGGGGAGGCAAATACCACCAAATTAGCCACTGTAGTAGTGAAAACCCCAGTAATATCTTCATCTGCATACTAACCCAAACTTTTCGCCAATTGAAAGCCACCAGCGGCAGTAAAAAGACTACCGCCACAGAGATATAATCGGCTGAAAGTAACAAGACAATGGGGGACATCAGCAAGCTTAAAGTTCGCTCTCTTAAATAAGCCAACATTGAACTATAACCAGCTATACTATAAATATTAGCATTGACTGAAGTCAAAACAAAAAAGGGATTCCCGGTATGCTGATATGAAAAAAAATAACCGGGAAAAGCAACTAAAACCGTAATCACAATAAATAATAGCAAAGCTAACCATTTCTTTTTAGCAATCAAGACTAACAAAAAAAATGGTAATAACAGGATTGAAAATGCCTTGGTAGCTATCGAAGCCCCTAAAAACAAAGCCGATAACAGCAAAAAATAATATTTACGGTTGTCTTTTTTGGGTGATAAAAATAAAAATAAAAACCAAATTGCGGTTATTTCCCAAAAAGCTTTAGCAACATCAATATAAAAGCTGGCTGATTGCCAGCTGATAACCTGATAAGTCGAAATCATAAAAGCCAAAAGTAGACTAGCGGTGCGGTTGAGTTTAAGGCGAGCTAATTGGTAAGAAACCAAACATAAAGATAAACCAAAAATATAAGCCACTAACTTAGTGCCAAATTCTAAGTTAGTCATATACCCTAAGCCAAAAATGAGGTCAGAAAAAAGAGGATTGAGACTCTGATAAAAATCCGGTAAATAAACTAACTGTTGATTAGAGGTAATTACTTTGATAATTGGTAAGTGATACCAAACCGCATCAAAACCAGTTTCAGGCACAAATACCTGGACCAAGTGAGACAACCAAACGATCATTAAAAAAACCAATAAGGTTTGCTGATAAATTGAGTACTGAGTAAATTTCTCAAATGAGAAAAATAGAATTGTCAGTAAAATCAAAATTGGCACCACTAGCAATACTTGAAGCCAAGGATAATAAAATCCTCCAAAAGCAGCCAATAAACAGACCACTCCGATTATTAACAAAGAAATAACCAGCGCTACAACTAATTTACCAATAGATTTTGGTTTAGTAACTTTCAATCTCATCTTAAATTCTTTTGGGATAAAATGTATTAATTACCAATATCACGACTTGGGAAAAATCAACATAGTGAGTTTCCGTTAAGACTGAGGTATAATAATGTTCTTGAAAATGCGTCAGTAGCTCAGTTGGATAGAGCATCTGCCTTCTAAGCAGAGGGTCGAGGGTTCGAGTCCCCCCTGACGCACTTTTTTATTTATTTAAATGATGGATCAGACTGGCTAGATTTGCTACAATCATTTCATGTCTAGACGACATAATCGTCATAAAATCCACTTAATTAACTTAGTTAGCTTGCCACCCACAGGTAGAATTGTTCAACTCTTTTTATCTAGACAGTTACTAAATTTCTCCGCCATGATTTTTTTTGTTTCTATCGCTGATGCCATTATGTCTTATGTGGTTCCCATTGCTATAGAAGAACATGTTTCCAGTACCTTCATGATGGGTTTAGTTTTTTCCTTTTCCTCAGTGGTTGGATTTGCTAGTGACTTCATCCTGGCCAAAATTTTTAGATACAAACACCACCATTTTTTTCTGAAAATGTTTTTTTTGACTGCTGTTATATTTCCTCTGACTTTTCTTCTTCCTCACAAAAACGTCATAACTCTGCTTCTAGCTATGGGAATTTGGGGAATCTACTATGAGTTTGGCGGCTTTTCTAAATTCCAGTTTGTCAAAGAGAAAATGATGGTTGCTGATCATGCTATTTCCTGGGGGGTATTAAGTACTTTTAGTTCCCTTGCTTACGCTTTTGGTCCAATTCTTGCCAGTTTCATGCTTAATCAATCTGAAAACAGTCCTTTTTATCTGGTGTTGGTACTACTTTGTGTGGGCTTTTTAATCTATTATCCACAACTTTATAAAAATAGACATAAACATCTGAGTCTGCCACAAGAAGAGACTAAGATGTCAACCAGTGGGGAAATTAAAATTTGGTTGACACTGCTAAAAAAAGTCTGGCCCATCTATTTATTTTTTACAATCATTGTGATTATTGATTCTTGTTTTTGGAGTGTGGGAACATTGCTCTCTGAACAGCTCAAAGCTCAACACCCGTGGGGCGGATTTCTGTTAACTATTCATATGTTACCACCTTTGTTCATCGGTTTTCTTATCCCTCTGGCGGCTAAACCTGTGGGCAAAAAAAGAGCCGCCTTTATCTCAGCTTTAATCTCTGGTGTCTTCCTGACAATTGCGGGATTTACGACAAATATTCCTTTATTTTTAGGATTCATCTTAATTTCATCGATTGCTTCTTCAATTAGCTTCCCAGAAATTTATGCTGTTTTTGAAGACTACATTGCTAGATTAGGGGATCATAAAGTTGACATGATTGGACTCCAAGGATCTGCTAGCAGTTTGGCTTATGTAATTGGACCGATTGTTTCCGGAGCTCTAGCCACTTTTTTTGGCAATCAGTTTACTTTTTCCATCATGGGAGGATTATTAGTCATAACATCAATCATCATGCTGTTAATTGTCCCCAAAAAAATTAAAATGCCCCAGCAAGAACTCTTACAAATTGAACAATAGTTTAAGTAGCCCAATATATTGATTTATTAAATAATTATGGGATAATAAATTATTGTGTTGGCATATCAATGAAAGAGAAAACAAATGAATTTCATCGAATTTGTTCGGCACACTATTTCCTTGTTTAACATCAAACAAGGAAGTCTCTGGAATCTGATCGGTACCAACCGTTCAGGAGAATATATTGCTAATGCGCTGGTCGATCTATGGATCGTATCAGTTCAAGCAGCAAACCCAAGTGGGCCCTCCTGGGATGAACTAGACGAAAAACTCGAGGAAGAGTTAAAGGAATATGATTTCCCAAGTGATACTAAAGTGTCACAACTCTCAACTGAGGAATTTATCTTGTACCAGGCAGTTCGGGCCATCAAAGCAAAGGTTAGTTTAGCAGTTATGCTGACTAAATAAACCTACTGGCGCGATCTATGTGATCGCGCCAAATTTTTATCTATTCATAAATCAAGTAATAAGGTAAAATACTCTGGTAACAATAACTTAAATAATGGTGGCTGTAGCTCATCTGGTTAGAGCGCGTCTCTGTGGAAGACGAGGTAGCCGGTTCAAGTCCGGTCAGCCACCCAAAGTTTTTTCCTAAAAAAATTTAAATACCCATTACCAGACGTTTGAACCCAACCCATTCGCTGTTATAATTCATTAATGACCATTCGCCCCGCAATAATCCAAGATATTCCCCAACTTTCCACTCTAAAGAAACCTAAAAACGAAGAACACCGTTTAGTTTATGAAACTTTTGCAAGGAAGCATGTTGAAAGCTCAAAACCAGAAGAATTCGCTTTCCTGGTTTTAGAAGACGAAGGCAAAATACTTGGTCACGTGTTTCTACAATTTAATGGAAATGAAACTGAACCTGGGTATCCCAACATGCAGGACTTGTTTATTGCCGAGGAGCTAAGAAATAAAGGACTGGGACAAAAACTTATTCAGGAGTGTGAGCGAATTGCCAAAGAAAAAAGTTATCATAAAATCAGCGTTGCCGTAAATCCCACTCTAAACCTTCGAGCAAAAACTCTGTATGAACGATTGGGATATGTAGATATCGGCACAAAACCATATCTGGATGGTGTTTATGATAGTGACGAAGATTGGGTTATAGATATGGTAAAGAATTTAGGCTGGAAGAATGAAAAACAAAAACTTGAGAATATCGCTGCTAAAGTTGTTCAAGAGATCTTACAAGAAAAAGCTTTAGAAATCAAAGATATTTCTCAGTTTGGTGAAGTAAATTACACTTGCTCGGTTAAAACTGATAAAAGACTAGTCGTAGTACGGATGAACGCAGAAGATGGAGTAGAAAAATTTCAAATTGAAGAATGGTCAATTCGACTCGCCATCAGGGAAGGAATTCCCACTCCACCTGTTTTGTATGTTGGCGAAGTAGATGGCGTAGCAGTTGGCATTTTCCCTTATATTGAGGGAGTAAATGGCAAGCTGTTTCCAGATAAAGGCATTGTTTGGAAAAATATTGGCAAGTATGCAAAGCGCATTCATCAAATTCTAGTGAATGGCTTTGGTGAAACCCTTATTAAGGGTGAGGCTCACCAATTCAAAGATAATTGGCAGAGATATGTTCAATATAATATTGATAGTTTAACTCCTCAGGATAAATTAATTGAAATGGGTGTTTTGGATGAGAAAACATCTCAGCTACTCAAAGATATTTTCATACGTCTATTAAACACTCCTCTGAAGTTTGGCCTTTCTCATGGCGATTTATCAGAACGAAATACAATTATTGATCTCCAAGGAAAAGTGTGGCTCATTGACTGGGGTTGCATCAGTGCCCAAGTTATTCCTCACTTTGATTTCACCGCAGTGTTAGATTGGAATCTAGACAAAGGCTCATCAGAATTTAGCTCTTTTTTACAAGGATATGGAATGACTGAAGAAGAGTTTGAAGCTATTTACCCTCAGATTTTGGATTTTGCTTTGCTTCAGACAACAGATAAATTGCGTTGGGCAATTGATCGAAATCCAGAAGAGATTCAACGCTTTGCTGGAAGACTAAAAAAGAAAATTGAGAATATTAAGTAAGTGGACTAAAGGAGAACGACTTGTTAAAGCAAGTTGGAACTGATGATATACTACTCATATCTATGAAACGGCAATCTCGCTTACAAAAAGCTTATTCTACTTACAAAAAGAAAAAAACTACCAAGAATAGTCTTTTAAGCAGGTTTCTAGTTTCTATGCCTGAAATTGTTTTTCATACCACTAAACTAGAGGGTGAACGAGTCACCCGCAGAATGGTCAACTCTCTTTTTAAATAAATGGCTCAAGATAGTACCAAACCACCAGGTGTTACTTCATATAAACAAACTGCTTTCGGCACTATTCCTCGGGACGAATTATTAAAACTTGAGTTAAAGGGAACTAAAAAAGGCCTTGAATTCATTCACTCACTTCTAAAAAGTGATAGCAACACTGCAATTACTCCAAAATTAATTAAAGAGTTACATGCTTCTGCTTTCAAATGGATCTTTCCAGATTGGGCTGGAAAATTTAGAATTATTCAAGTCACTTATTCAGGTAAGGAAGCACCACAATTCTTTCAGATACCCGAACTAATTAATAATCTTTGTGAAGATTTAAAAATCCGCCTTGTTAATTTACCCAAGCCTTCAGTGGCGAATTTTATAGACGAAGCTGTTAAGCTACTTGCCTGGTTTCAATATCAGTTTGTCTTTATTCATCCCTTTCAAGATTACAATGGCAGATTAGCTCGAATGCTAACCACTTTGTTATTGCTCAAATTAAAATTGCCTCCTGCCTGGATCAGTGTTGATAATAAAGACGATAGGAAAATGTATCTGCAAGCAATGCAGCAAGGAGATGAAGGGAATTTATTACCACTTGAAGAACTAATTTCAGAATCACTTACCAAAGAATTCAGTAAAAGATGATGACGGTTATGAAAAAACAATTCCAAATCAAAAAGATTTCTGAAATTCCTTTAGAAGGAATTCATGAATTACCAGAGTCTCGTAAAACTTTAGTGACTAAAGATGATCTAGTTACCAACAACATTGATGCTTTCACCAAAGGTTTCTTAAAACCTGGTCAAAAATGGGACTGGCACAGACACAGTGAACATGATGAGATTGGCATTGTGCTAAAAGGTTCTGGTAAATTTTATTGGGAAAGTGAAGTTAAGGAATATCAGGCTGAAGAGGTGATCATTATTCCAGCTGGTAGTAACCACAAATTTGAGGCAGAAGAAAATAGTGAATTCTATTTTGTGAGAATCAAGGTATAAAAGGAATAGTAACCAAATTTGTAGATTCTCTGATCACAGTTCCGACAACGTCTACTATGCTACCCCATAAAGGGACTCTATTAGAACCTGTGCTAGAATGTAGACACATCAATAAGTTAATAAGAAAGTCTCAAATGCATAAAGAAACAACTCAGCCACAACCTTTTTCTGTAACTACAAATGGGAGAGAATACTTTCTCTGCGTAAAACAAAAGAACGGGAAAAATATTTTCTTTTTTACTACTAACGTTGACAACTTATCTGAAGGACAAAGACAATATGAACTCCCAAATAATTACGAAGTTTCTACTGATCATGGAATGCCAAAATTGGTAAAAAAAACAACTGAGTAATGCCTGTAACTGACAGAACTCAAACAAAGTTAGAACTTCGTCCAGCCATTAACCCAAAACATTGTTACTATAACTTTGCTAAGTTGTAAAAATTAATCGCTATTGAAATAAAGAAAAAGATGAAACTACTACTTACATCAGCCGGTCTATCAAATGCATCAATCATAAATGCCTTAGAAAAGTTACTTGGAAAACCAATTGGGGGAACTAAGTTAGCATTTATTCCTACAGCTGCAAATGTTGAGCCTGGTGATAAGGGTTGGATGATTGATGACCTGAATAATTTTCGTAAGGCTGGTTTTGAAGTGGATATAGTTGATATTTCAGCTTTGCCCAAAAATATCTGGCTGCCCAGACTGGAAACAGCAGAAGTTCTTTTCCTTGGTGGTGGTAGCACTTTTCATCTTATGCGTTGGGTAAATGAATCAGGGTTACTCACAGAATTACCAAACTTACTCAAAACCAGGCTATATGCAGGAATCAGTGCGGGTAGCTGTATAGCAGGACCGACTATTTATAACTCAGTTCAAAACCTATTTGGAGAAAAATATGAACTTGAAATCAGAGAGGGGTTGGGGATAGTTGATTTACAATTTATACCCCATCTTAATTCACCACACTTCAATAATATTAGAGAGAAAAACCTCGAAGCGGCATCAAAAAAACTAAAAGAACCCATCTATGCTTTAGATGACAACTCTGCACTTGTGGTAGATGAAGAGACTATTGAGGTGGTTGGTGAAGGCAAGTGGTTAAAGTTTAACTAGTCATTGCCGTATTAATAAGTGACCTTATTTTCTTTACTCGCTGTAAATTAATCCAAATCATTTTTACAATTGGCACAATAATTGGCACGATTTTGGCACGATATGTGGTATTCAGTAATGTAAGACCTTTTATTGCTGTTAAACTCAATGACATCAATCCGAACTGCATAGTATCATCAAAAACTGCTAAAACATGGTTAACTGACTGCATCAAACTTTCACTCATTACTCTTAAGGTTGATTATTTAACATACAAAATCCAGTAATCTTCATAACCACATCTAAGTAATGCTTCGTGTCTATGGCTACCATCAGAAATTTGTAAAGGCCCCCAAAAATCTGTCACTATAAGAGGCGGAAATTTTTCTCCATCTTTTATTTTTTTTACTAACCCCTCAACTCTTTTTTCCCAAAGCTCAGCTTTCTCCTTAAAAACCATACCTTCTTCAGGCCCCATAACTCTTATCAATTTCTCCAAAGAAAATTTGGTAAGCTCAATCGTTTGTGGATTTTTTTCAATTAGATGATCTGCGAGACTATGGTTAGAGCCTTCTCCTCTTAAATACTTTTGAATCCATTCAAAAAGCAACCCATTTTTATTAGCTACAAAAACTGAATCTAGTGAGTCTTTATATGACTTTTTCACAACCATATTATATCAAAAAATACACAATCACAGTCATATTTAGTCTGAAACAGATAGACAGTTAAAACAGATCCTAACATCGACCAACCACTGTCCTAAATTTTTTATTTATCTCCCTCAGTCTTAGTTCTTTAAATATTATTTTTTTTATGTACACTTGTAGCATGAGTAATGTTGAACTGAACCTAGAGTCAATGAAAGAAATAATCGAAGCCCTTCGAAATCCTAAGTCCAAGTTAAAAATAGGCAAAGAAACAATAAAAATGGCATCTTTAATTAGGCTGGGTGGTGGCGGTACGAAAACTGTATATCAAATAGATATTGATGGCGAAAAGAGAGCATTGGCACTACCTAATTCACTTGACGCTTCAGGAAGAGCTTTAGAAAAATGGGAAATAGCACTCAAAGAACCACAAAATACTCAAACTATTCGAGATTGTGGATTTTTAACTAATCCTGTTTGTGAAAAAACAGAAATTGAAATAAACTTTCAACCTTTTTTTGCCCTTTTAATGTTACCGTATAGTGAATTGCCTTTCAAAATAGGGGATAGTAAAAATCCTGGTGATTCTACTATTGAAGGGGAAATACCTGAACCTGATTCTCAAGAATTTCAGCAGGCTGCTTTACCCCTCATTTCAGATGTTTGTGAGTTAGTTAAACAAAAAATCATTTTAGGTCGTGACAGTATTAACATCGCTCAAACTGATGATGGCTGGAGACTGTTTTTAAATGATCTAGGCAATATGAAAATTGATGAGGAAGGTGAAATAGAGCCAACTAAACTATTAACTTTTTATCTTAGCGCAGCCTTTGGTGCCTTGCTTAACAGTTTGCCATGGGATTATTGGCAACAAAGGAGCAGTCAACTAAACGAGATGCTAGATTTTATTGATCCTGATAAATCTGAGTTTTCCCAGTGGGCCATGAAAGTGGCAACAGATAGATTGATGGAGAATTTTAACTAACCTATCTGTTTGTTAACTTATTTACTATTTTTTCCATCTCCATTGGCAAAATGTTTAATTAAAAAAGTTGCCTGATCTTGTAACACCCCACAAGCTAATTTTTTTGCATTTAATTTACCTTTCTCTGCTGCCCGGATTAATGAACTTGATTCTGATTTAGTGCCTGGCCAATTACCACCACATCTATGACAAGGAGGCTCATTATGAGCATAAGGGCAACCAATCTTCACCCCGGCAACTTCTGTTCTCATAATTTAGGCTTTCAAAGCTAATTTTAGTATTCAGTCATGTTAACACACTAAAAAAATATTAAAAATATAACATTTTATAATTACCTAAATACATTTACTTTCTTATTATTACCAGTATAAATTTACACACCTATTTTTTGCTCAAATTTTCGTCTTTTTTTCGTGTATACTGTAGATAGACATTTTTTATAGGATATTTATGGACAACGTGGTTAACCTCGATGTTTTAGTGGTATATTCCTCTGGTGTAGCCTTAAGCGCATCTGTTGAAGACTCTCACAGCAAGCATCCATTCTTACTTGATTCTAAACAAGCAGACTATAACCGGTCATATGCTTATTTTTTGGATGCCTGTAAAAAACAAGGCATGAAAGCTGGATTTACTACTTCCGCTGACATTATTGGTCCGGGAATGTGCAAAAATTATTGGACATCAGTGGCAAATGATTGGACTAAAATAGACAAAAATGCCAAATCATTTCAAATTTTTGACAAGATATCTCCAGTCTCTAAAATTAGAGCCGCCGAGAGAAAATTATTGTTAGCAAGTAAAAAAATTATGCCCTTTAATGACATTGAGCTTTTTGCCATCTTTTTTGATAAATTGCTAACTTATAAAACTCTATCTAGTTATGCTATTCCCACCGTTGAAATTTCTTCAAATCAAAGTAAAGATATTAACATCGCCCTGCAGAAATTAACTGCATTAATCAGTAAACATAGTAGCTCAAATGATTTTTCTCACCAAGTTATTCTTAAAGATAGATTCGGCGCTGGCGGAAATCATGTCTATAAAGTCAGTACAGACTTCTCCAAAAAAATTCACTCTTTGATGATCAAATATCCTAAAATTAATTTTGTGATTCAGCCCTTTTTAAAATTTGATCAAGGCTACACCTATCAAGATAAACAGACCTCAACTGATATCCGATTAATATTTCAACACAATCAGGTGCTGCAATACTATTTAAGAATCGCTAAGCCCAATGATTTTCGTTGTAATGAACATCAGGGTGGTCGATTAGTGTACGTAACAAAAAACGATATCCCCGAGTCCATTCATCTGATGGCCAGTAAGATCATCAAAAAAATTAATAAGCCCCAATCTTTATATGCGCTAGACTTCGCCATCAGCAATACTGGCAAGCCATATTTTATCGAAGGCAATGTCGGACCAGGGATCGATTGGAACATCACCAAGAAAATTGATGAAAAAATGTCCAAACAGCTCATTAGAAGTATTGTCAAAGAACTAGCCTCCAGAGTTCACAAACATTTACCTGTTCAAATTAATGATACTTTTACTTCATTAACATCCCAACATAACCACCTTTTAGCCCTAAATATCAGCACTCTTGAACAAAATCGCTTGAATGAATCAAGCTTATTATTGCTACAATAGTAAGGTGCATAAAATTTTCCTTCAGATAAAAAAAATTATCACGATTACCATGTGGTCTTTTCAGTTCCAATACAAAGCCATTGGACTTTGGTCCATTTTTAATTTAATTAGAAATGCCTTCGATAATATTGAAATGCTTTTATATAGCTTCTTTTTAGCTCAACTAATTAACAACTTGATTGGAAGTAACTCTAAGGCGATTACCCCTGAGTTGATCCAACCAGTGATTGCAATCGGGGTCCTATGGCTGATTAGTCACTTATTTCATTTTGATGATTATTTATTTAGATTTTATCGGTATGAAAAAACTAGACTAGAGTTTATGCAGGCGATTTTAAAAAAAATTACCTATCTAGATTGGCAGAAAATTGAAGAACCTGAAACTGAGAAAATGCTTCGAAGTACTCTAGATAATGGCAGCTGGCCACTACACACTTATGTGGATAGTATTAGTTATTTAATTACAGTTTTGATAGGATTTATTTTTGCTATCTCGACCGTTAAATTAAGCTGGGTCTTAATTTTAGCAATTGCGGTTGGTTCAATTCCCTCAGGTATCCAAACCTTATGGTATACCTATCTGGATTCTAGGGTTTTTGACACCCTTATATCTCGATATGTTAAACTTTCTGGCATTCTTGATTTTTTTCATAGCTTCAACACCTTATTTGAAAGTAAAATAACCCGAGCGGAAAATTATTTACGTCAAGTAGAAGCTCAAGAGCGAAAAGCTAACTTAGATCTTTATTTTGCTAGATTTTCTAAACTTTTTTGGACTAATATAATCACTGTTACCACTTCAATCGGTTCAAATCTTTATGTCCTGTGGTATTTAACATTGCAGGTAGTTAACCAAGCACTTGCAATTGGTACATTTCAATATTATTTAACTGCTTTTAACAAACTTAGAACCGACGTGAATAGTATTTTTAGTTCAGTTGGTCAAATTGAAGATAGTTATCGATATTTAATTCATTTTTACGCCTTAATGCACTTAGAACCAAGTTTAAAAGATGGTAAAATTTCTCTTCAACCACCAGATGACCTAACAATTAACTTTAACTCGGTAAATTTTTTCTACCCCAATAGTAAAAGTGCGGCATTAAAAAATATTTCCATTGTCATTAAGCCAGGTGAAAAAATAGCTTTAGTTGGAGAAAATGGTGCCGGTAAAAGTACTTTTATAAAACTGTTACTTCGAGCTTATGATCCTAGTTCTGGAAGTATTAGCGTTGGTGATAAACCCTTAACAGAAATTAGCAAAGAATCCTGGTATGAACAACTCGCCCTAATCCCTCAAGATTTCGCTAGATATGATGTCTTAACTGTGGCAGAAAATATCGGTCTGGATCGAGCAGATCAAAAAGATAAGATAGCCCAAGCCGCTTTACTTAGCAATGCCGATGAGTTCATTTCTAAATTGCCAAATAAGTATCAAACCATCTTGTCTAAAAAACTAGAAAACGGAGTAGAGCTATCAAGTGGGCAATGGCAACGGATCGGTTTAGCCAGACTTTTCTATTCAGATAAAAAAATTGTTGTTTTAGATGAACCGACAGCCTCTATAGATCCAGTTGCTGAACATCAAATTTTTGATAATGTTTATCAAAAGTTAGCCAATAAAACCATTATCATTGTTTCACATCGATATTCCACTGTCAGAAATGCTGACAGGATTGTGGTCTTCAAAAATGGAGAGATTATTGAACAAGGAAATTTTGACCAATTAATTCACCACCAAGGTTACTTTGCTCAGGCATACAAACTTCAATCTGAGGCTAAAAAGCTCAGCTCTAGCAGCGCCACTCGATAAGACTGGTGCTTCATCCTTATCTATATATTAGCATGTTAACATTGACAAACAGCTGATAATACCAGATAATCTCAACCATGGTTAAAATTATTACTCATACATCTGCCTGGATGTTCCTTTCAATTATGATTCAAGGCAGAGTGGGTAGTGGTTTAATCTAATCTAAAAAAAAATTAATAAAACCTAAGACCCACCCTAATAAAGGTGGGTTTTTTATTATGAAAGAGCTACTTCGAAATAAAGAAACCAATCGTTTTTTACTACTATTAATAGTCTTTTATCTATTGGTGTTAGTTGAGTCGGTGTCTGATTCTCAAATTTATTTAACTCAAGCTGAAGCCGAATATTTAACCCCTTCTCAGTTATTAATGAGTGACCACCCAGGGGACGAATATCGCTTTTCAAATCGGGAAGAGGCCACTACTAACTTTGAGCGGGTGGCAGCACCAGAAGCATTCGAAAACGCCTTACTTTGTCTTGAGTTCGTGGATCACACCGACTGTTTAAACTTCTCAATTCCCCAAGATAGTATTGGCTTCCAACCAAATTGGGAAATGATTGAAAATTTTTTGTCCCAAGCCAGTTTAAACAGTGACAGACCCTTATCAATATTTTGGATACACAATCATCCTCAGTTTCTTCAAGATACTTATCATCTTCAGGTGACTGCCCCGCCTAGTGATAAAGATTATACTTTTCATCATCAACTTGAAGAAGTCAGTCAACAATACTTTCCTGAATTAGCTTTAGAAGCCATCGTGGTGGGAACAGAGGGCAGATGGTCTTTTGCTATAGATAATCAGGAGTACCAAATCGATAGCTGGTCTAGACAAAATTTGGAACATCTAGGAATTGATGAAGATCAGGATTGGAGTTCATTAAATCCAGAAGTTGTAGCTAATCAAATTGAGGAAATGCAAGATTATTTAATCAGTTTGGGAATCGACTTAGAGTTTGATCAAAATGAGGCGTTAGTAACTGACTGTCGGCTAGATAATTGTTAAAGGTTATCATTCCTTATTTTTTGGGAGCCAAAAAGTTTCGATTTCTTGCCTCTTTTTTAAAACCGCATTGCAAGTGAGTAAGGTAACACTATCAACACAGTAAGGGGTAAATTTTAAATTGGCTGACAGTTTTTCCACCTGACCAATAAATGCAGATGTGACTGGACGTGAAAAACGGGCCAAAGTCACATTACTAAAAAAGAAACGGTCATTAATATATTTTTTGTCATCAGCAACATTGGCTTCTTTTAATTTTTGGTCTAAATCTAAGACAATATTGTCTAACTCCGGATCTGTAGTGCCAATCAAAGCTAGATTGTAGGGGAATAAGAGTAAACGATAATAATAAACATTAAAGGCAAAATGCTGAGGGATAACCTGAGCAAAAACTTGCTGAGCAACTTCAATATCTTGTTGATCAAATAAAGGGGGATCATGAATCACTCGAACATTTTTGATGGTTAAATGTAGTGACTCTTGATCATAATAATAATGTTCTGGGAATTCTTTTTCTAGCGGTTTAATTAATTGATCAAGGATGGGATTAATTAAACTTGAAGCCGGTAAATGGACACTAGTGATAGAAACCCTGGGATCATCCTGGAAACTGACACTAGGTGGGGTGACTGTAGTAAATGACAAACTTTGTTGGGCTACCTGACTCTCAATTTGGTCAATAACTTTTTTTTGATTTTGTTGATAAGTAAAGGCATTCATATCCAAATTATAACTATTGCTATGCCTTTTTGATACCCTTTTATCTTATTGCAAATTACTTGCAATAAAGTACAATTTAAATTCACGATTTCTGTAAACTTTTATGTCACCAATACAAAAAAACCTCCAGCTTATTGCCCTCTCAGGTCACCGATTAACTAAACCCAGGGAAGAAATTTTGGCGGTGCTAACTGAAACACCTTTATCGGCCACCCAAATTTTTGACAAATTGAAATTTAAAAATTTTGATTTTGATTTAACCACAATTTACCGGACCCTAGAGTTATTTTGTCAATTAAACATCGTTTCTAAAATTCACTTTGATGACCAAACTGTCAGATATGAAGTTGCATCTACTCATTCGCATCATCATCATTTAATCTGTGAAAGTTGTGGATCAGTTGAAGATATTCCCTTATCAGAAAATAATTTACTTAAACAAGTTGAAACCAAATCCAAATTCAAAATTAATCGTCACCATTTAGAATTTTTTGGATTTTGTGTCCATTGTCAAAAAAAATGAAATATCTGATCAGTTTAACAACACTATTCTTAATCGGCTTAAGCATGCTTGGCTTTAGTTTAAAAAAAACTCAAGATAGTCAAAAGGTTGCCCAAAAAGATGAAAAAATAATGGTGACTACTTCCTTTTATCCCTTATACTTTTTTACCCATGAAATTGGTAAGGATAAAATCGAGGTCATTAATTTAACCCCAGCCGGAGCTGAACCTCATGATTTTGAACTAAAAACTCAAGATTTGCTTAAAATTCACAGTAGCCAATTAGTCTTAATCAATGGACTCGGTTTTGAACCTTGGGCAGACAAACTCACTAGTGAAATTATTGACCCAAATAAAATTATTAAGGTTGCCGATGGCATCGCCACTCCAAGTATTTCCCCTGGTAATTCAACTCTTGACCCTCATATCTGGCTTGATCCAGTTTTAGCCCAACAGATGGTGGAAAAAATTACTAATGCCTTGATAAAAACGGATCCCGTAAACCAATTATATTATCAAACCAATAGCCAATCACTCCAGGGTCAACTTAAACAATTAGATCAGTTATTCTCTGACAAATTAAGTCGCTGCCAACAAAATAAAATTATTACTTCTCACAACGCTTTTGGCTATTTGGCTGCTAGATATCACTTAGAACAAATTGCTGTTAATGGGCTTTCGCCTGATCAAGAGCCATCAGCTAGACAATTAGCTCAAGTCACTGACTTAGCTAAAAAAATGAAAATTAAATATATCTTTTTTGAATCTTTAATTTCTCCAAGGATTGCCCAAACTATTGCTCAGGAATTAAATGCTAAAACTTTAGTGTTTAATCCCATTGAAGGATTGACTAGTGAAGAGGTAAGCTTAGGGAAAGACTATTTTTCTATTCAAGCAGAAAATTTAGGTAACTTAGCCATTGCTCTAGAATGCCAATGAACAAATCAACGACTATCATTAAATTATCCCAGATAAACTTCAAGTATCAACATAACTTAATACTCGAAGATATTAATCTAGAAATTAAAAAGGGTGATTTTTTAGGTTTAGTCGGTCCCAATGGGGGAGGTAAAACCACCCTGATTAAAATCATCCTAGGGCTGTTGACCCCCAATCAGGGACAAGTGGAAATTTTTGGCCAAGATATTAACAAGTTTTCTGATTGGTCTAAAATTGGTTATGTTCCCCAAAAAAATAGTGCCGACACTTTTCAATTTCCTATTAGCGTTAAAGAAATAGTAGCTTTAGGTAGACTAAGCCAAAAAAGATTTTTTGACCATTTAAATAGCCAAGATCAAAAAATTATTGATCAATCTCTACAAGATGTTGATCTATTAACTCATAAAAACTCACTCATTAGTGAACTCTCTGGCGGTCAGCAACAAAGGGTTTTTATTGCTCGGGCTTTAGCTTCCCAACCCCAGTTATTGATTCTGGATGAACCTACGACCGGTGTAGACAGTCAAACACAAGTTAATTTTTATAGTTTACTGCGAAAATTTAACCAAAAGATGGGAATTACCATTATCTTAATCTCCCATGATATTGAAATGATTACCAAAGAAGTTACCCGGGTTGCTTGTATCAATACCAAATTAACTTGCCATCTGGATACTGCTGATTATCTCTCATCTGACTTGTCACTAGTTTATCAACCTAATTTAAGACATATTCATCATCATCATTAATCATATGTTAATCGACATCTTTCAATATACTTTCATGATCAAGGCGCTAATCGCCGGAATTGTGATTGCCCTGTCAGCTCCTCTAGTTGGACATTTTTTAGTAATTAGAAAATTCTCTTTGATGGCAGATACGTTATCTCACATCGCCTTAACCGGAGTGGCCATTGGTTTGTTAACCAGAACTCAACCAATGATCATTACTCTATTAATTACAACTGTCAGTGCCTTTTTAATTGAGCAATTAAGATCTAAAAACAAACTACCTGGAGATGCTATTCTAGCCATGTTTCTTCCGGGCGGATTAGCTTTGTCGATAGTCCTATTATCTCTTGCTGGTGGATTTAATACTAATATTTTTAGTTACCTTTTTGGCAGTATTGTCACAGTGAAAACGAGCGAATTGTGGCTAACCGGGATACTTGGAATAACCACAATCTTAATGACCATACTATTTCACCAAAAATTATTATTTACTGCTTTAGATGAAGAAAGTGCCAAAATTAGTGGTGTCAAAACTGGCCCGATTAATATGGTTCTGATGTTTTTAACGGCAATTACCATTTCTTTATCTATCCGCATCGTCGGGGCCCTGCTAATTGGGGCCCTAATGATTATTCCCGTCATCACCGCCATGCAGATTTCTAAGAGTTTCTTCCAAAGTTTACTTATCTCCGTTTTTGTGGCGTTATTGGCAGTGATTAGTGGACTATTTTTAGCCTTTATCTATAACCTGCCAGCCGGAGGAGTCATTGTCCTAATTTCACTGGGAGAATTCCTGTTTTTCTACCTCACTAAAAGACTAGCAAAATCTTAGCCATCCTCTTGAAAAAATTATAATGATGTGATATATTTTCTCCACTGTTGATCATAATTTAACTGTTTAGGAGAAAACGATGCTAAGTGCAACTGAAATGCAGCAACTTGGGTTTCAGCAAGAAGGTTTGGGATTTTCCGCTTTTGAAATCATGATGGGGCCGTTTTTTGATCAGGTGATCAAAAACCCCGCCATGATTAATGGGCGATTCCTGACCACCTATGGCTGGCGCAGTAACGATCCAGTCATGATGCTGATTATGAAAGCAATCCGACCAGGGATTTTCACTCCCGATGTGCTGGATCAAAAAAAAGGTCGTTGCCGCATGCCAGAAGGACTGACCTGGGAACAAGAATGGTCGTGGGAAGAGCCGGACGATTGCCCGACCCTAATCCGCGCCAACTGGTGTCACGGAGATGTCCCTGAAAGAGTGTTTGAGTGGTTTAAACTCGACGCCCAGGGTTTCTTTAAAATGATGACGCCATCCGGCAAGACAGCGGCTGGGTACATGTATAACATCGTCGATTCGAAATTCGACTTTGGCAGCGAGCGGACCTCAACCTTTGTGTTGACTGGTGGGTTCCAGGCAATCCAGCGACTAATGGCAGCGGAAAATCCGTATGCCAAGCTGACGGAGCTGAAACAGTCACCTTCAGCCATGGGCAACTTCCTGACTCAATTCCAGGTAGCTACTCCGCGGCTTAACCGTGAGCGAGAATTTGCTTGGTAAAAAAAAGCTGGAAACTAAAAACCAAGCGGTTGAAATTTTCTAGCAATTGACAACAGAGTCCAATGGGCTCTGTTTTTTTATCCATTGTGATACAAGCTTAACCATCGTTTTTAATCAGCCTAAATATTAAGGAGAAAAGACAGTGAGTAAAAATCCGATCTAAGCAAGACTTAGGTGGCCTTTATTTCTTTAGCGACTTGAGTCCAAAAATCTTTTTGACTAGTTTGAGCTTTAATTCCTTGGGTAATATATTCAGCCAAACTTTGCTTTTCACCATGAAAAGCAACCACAGCTAAATGAGGAGCTGTCTGGTGGTGTCCTTGAATTTGATTTAAAAAGTAACATTCTTCAGTCATGGAAAAAATCGACGTTTTTTGACCATCACAAAAGGCTAAATAGGTGATCAAAAAAATCCTACGATCTTGGACCCCATTCATCAATCGCAACCAATCATCAGCTGTCAAAAAATGATTACATTGTTTCATGTTGGTAGCTGGAAAACCGTGAAGGGCGGGGATGGACCAGGAATCATCACTCACTAAAACTGGTTTTTTGATCATCTCAAAAGCCTGCTTAACTTTTTTTCTGACTACTTCATCTCCAGAAAAAGACTGAATTTCCTCTAATTCAATTTCTTTTTGTTCCAACTCAATACCAAGAGGGTTCAAATTTTGCTTAGCCTTGTTAAATTTATCTAAATTAGTGGTGATATATATTATTTTTTTCATCAATTGATCACTCTTCTGACAACTGCTTGACCCAAGCTAAAATTGGACCTCTTAAAGCTTGATAAGTATCTTGCATAATCGTCTCTACTTGTTCAGGATACACTGCATCTTCATATATTTCATAAACTTCTTCACCTAACCAAGATATTAACTCATCAATGGCAGCATTTTGATCAAGCGCTTCCAACAGGTTAATTAGCTGAGCCAAAAAGTCAGCAATAATAAATTGTTCATCAGCTTGACCATTAAGGATAATCAGTTTGGTATCTCGCCAATTATGACCATATTGCTTTTCAATTTGTTTGCCATTTTCAAAAAAAGTTTCAATCATCGACTCACTAGATTTGGCTTGAATGTTAATTTGAGCAAAACCAAAGGTGTCTGCAGCTTGTGACCGTAAACTTAGTACCAAATCGATACCATTCTTATCTTCCACACTCCATTTATCTGTTTCGGCAATCGAAGCAATAAAAGGGAAATTATGCCACAAAATATTAATAATTCGATTAACAGATTCTCGCTCCCTACTTCGATCAGCTGGGGATTCATATCTTCTTTTGTGTCGGTTTGCTTCTGAGGTTGTCACAATGAATAATTAAATCATAATTAATAAAAATCTTGCTATTATATCAATATTTTTAACAATTTTCACAGATCTGATCTCATAACTTGAGCTTGCTTTTCTTTTCGCTCTCTTTTCCGCTTGTTTTTAACCTGTCTATTAGGAGCCCAGTTAACGTCCTCTGCTTGAACAAAACAATCTAACTGTCCCTCCAAGGCCTTGGTCACAATCTCAAAGACAGCATCCTGATTTAAAGTCCAGAAAAATCTGGCAAAGTTCTCCCGTCTAGATCTGGGTAATAATTTAATCAACTGGTCAAAAAACGCCTTGATATTTTCTTCTTTGTTGGCTTGACCATTGAGCACAATCATCCCCAAACTAACAGTATCGTGCTCTCGTAAAAAAGTTTTAACCTGAGCATGACTTGATTTAACTTGTATTAATAAATGATCTATTCCTAACAGTGTGGCAAAATCTTCTGATACGTATAAAACCATATCCACACCTTGATGATCTAAGACGCTATTACTTTCAGTTTCATCTATTTGCCTAGTCCATAAAAACAATTGGGACGAAAAAAAGTCAGAAATTTCATTAACCGATTGTTTTTCCCTCATCCGAGTTGGCTCATCTTCACGTCGACCATCATGACCTCGAAATTTGTTTCTATCTAACTCTATTTCTACGATTTGGAGTCGAGACATAGTATATATTTACAGTTTCAACTTTTTTAGTTACAGCTTTATTAACATTTTAAAATGTGTCATTATGATATTTCCCCCACAAACCCTGAGAATTCATGAACTTGACTGAAGTTATTTTCCAGACAATAATGCATTTGCATGAACATTGGTTTACCAACTATTTATCGAAAGATCTCATGAAAATATCCCAGATTGATGCTTACGAAATTTTAGCTTCTGGAGGATTTCCTACCCTGGAGGTAAAGGTAACTTTAGAAAATGGTGTTTCCGACACCGCTTCAGTTCCCTATGGAGCTTCGGCTGGTTCACATGAAGCAGTAGTATTAATAGATAACGATCTGAGCAGATACCAGGGAAACGGCATGCTGAAAGCGATTGCCAATGTTAAAGAGAAAATTGCCCCCAGCTTAATTGGTAGGGAAGTTGACCAACAAAGAATTATTGACGAAAAAATGATTGAACTGGATGGTACTGATAATAAAAGCAGCTTTGGTGGCAACGCTATCTTAGCAGTTTCTGTTGCCGTCGCTAGGGTAGCAGCTAAATCCCAAAACAAACCTTTATATTTGTACATCAAAGACACCTTTCAAACCGGGGTCGATTTTAGTCAACTACCCCAACCGATGATGGTGGTCATTGAGGGGGGTAAACATGCTGATGATACGACTGATTTACAGGAGTACTGCATGAGTGCTATCAATATCAAATCACCAACCCAAGGGATTAGAAAAATCCTTGAAAGTTATCATTGCTTGAAAAAAGTTTTAAAATCCCAAAAACTATCGACTAATGTGGGTAATGAAGGGGCTTTTGCACCCAATGGCATTCCCACCAATGAAGCTCCTTTCCAATATATGTTGGAAGCAATTAAGATGGCTGGATATCAGGCAGGACAGGATATCGGTTTTTCCATTGACGCGGCAGCCAGTGAATTCTATCAAGATGGCAAATATCGACTTGCCATTGAGCATCAATCCCTAACCGGACCAGAATTAATCTCCTTTTATGAAAAATGGTTAGAAAAATATCCCATCATCACCATCGAAGATATGCTTTCTGAAGATGACTGGGACAACTGGGTATTACTCAATCAGATGAGTCAAAAACACCAAGTTGAGTTAATTGGTGATGATCTAACTGTAACTAACCAAAAAAGACTACAAAAAGCCATTGACCTGAAAGCTATTTCTTCAATCTTGATCAAGCTTAATCAAATTGGTACTTTAACCGAAACTGTCGATACTTGTATGTTAGCCAAAAAATATCAAATGATGACTGTCCCTTCCCATCGGGGAGGTGGGGAAACCAATGATACTGCTATGGTTGATTTAGCTGTAGCTGTGGGTAGCAAGTTTATTAAAGTCGGTCCCACTAGGGGAGAGAGAGTGAGTAAATACAATCGATTAATGGAAATTGAAAGAGAATTAAAAAATAATTAACTTTTTCTGATTGCCTTTCTCCAGATGATAGATCTGAGGTATAATTCCCTAGATGAATCAAGCTTCTCTATCAACTATCAAACTCCAAGCCTACATTGCTAGATTGGGAATTTCTTCTCGCCGAAAAGCCGAGCAAATGATTGCTGATGGTTTAGTTACCGTTGACGGAGAATTAGCCCACATCGGCCAAAGAATTAATCCAGAAAAAGTAGCAATCACGATTGATGGCAAACCTATCACTAACCAAAAAACTGATTTTATTTACTATTTAGTCAACAAACCAATAGGATATGTTTCTACCACTCAAGATGAGCTGGGAAGAAAAACTGTTTTGGATTTACTTCCCCCCCAAAAAGATCGCTTATATCCTGTCGGTAGACTTGATATTGATAGTGAAGGCTTGATCCTGATTACCAATGACGGTAATCTAGCTCAGAAACTAACTCATCCGGCTTTTGAAATCCCCAAAACCTACCATGTCTTAATCAGTGGCACACCCTCTAACAAGGCTCTCAACCACTTAAAAAAGGGAGTTAAACTCACTGATGGCTATACTAAGCCAGCCCTCGTTAGTATTGTCAAACACGACCTAGGTGACACCTGGGTGAGCATCACTATTCATGAAGGAAAAAATCGCCAAATTAGAAGAATGATCAGTCGGGTTGGTTACGAAGTTTTAAGATTAATCAGAGTTTCCATGGCTGATTTTAGTTTAGAAATGCTTGAAGGCAAAAGATACCTCAAAATTGATCAGCCTCAGATTGCTAATACTCAACCGTAGTAGTGGGATCAATTAATTCAATTCTGACTAATTCTTGAGTGGGAGATGCTGGATTTTCCCCAGATTCCTGAGAAACTAGATAAAATTTATACGACTTTAATTCAGTGCCTAATTCCCAAGCATCCACATATTCATTGCCAATTTTTTGGAATTTAGAAGTCTTGATCATTTTTTGATTATTAGTTTCCACCAACCAGCCTTGGTAATATGTCCCAGCTTTAGGCGCCTGCCATCCATTAAGCTTAGCTAAAACGTGATAAACCTCTTTTTCTGAGGTCGGATAGGCAGTTGGTTTGAGTTGGAAGGAAACGTCTTTTTGAGAATTTTCTGGATCAGACCAAAATCCCACTAAATTTCTTTGATCATAAACAACACTTCTTTCAGGATCATTTTCTGCTGGAACTGGGGTGGATTGATCTTGGATGGTATCAGTTAAAGATATTGGCTTGTTATCAAACCAGGCTAATTTACAACCAGATAATAAAACACTTGATGCTACTAAGGTTAAAATTATTTTTTTCATTCTTTTTTAATCATACATTAAAAGTTACCTAAATTTCTAGTGTTAGCAGTTATTGATAACGACTGACAACCTAGTTATATTATTAGCGATATTAAATCTCAATTGCTAAATGGAAAACTTTCCAAAGAAAAGAAATATGACTATTGTTAGAGCGAATAAACCCAAGAAACTATCAATCAAAGCTAAAGCAAAAAGTTTCCCAAACAAGATTTAATAACCCTGTGCTTTTGAGTACCGGGTTTTTTGGTTATAATCACCTAACTTATGAATACTTTTCAAGCAATTTTTTTAGGTATAGTTGAAGGTTTTAGTGAATTTTTACCCATTTCCTCAACTTTTCATCTATTACTAACTCAACAAATCTTAAAAATTCCGGCTACTACCAGTATTGATAACTTCATTGTTATTATTCAATCTGGCGCCATCTTTGCCGCTGTTTGGCTATATTGGCGAAAAATACTTTTTAACGTAAATTTAATTAAAATTTTACTTTGTTCTTTTTTTGCTACTGGAGTAATTGCTTTTTTGGGTAAGGATGTGGTAAAAGACGTCTTTTTTACTAACCATTTGCTTCAAATTTTCAGTTTTATTTTGGTGGGGTTGCTGTTTTTCTTAACCGAATATATTTATAAAAAGAAAAACAATCAGAAAAACAATGATGATATTACTATCACCGATGCTTTGTTAATTGGATTAGCTCAAAGCTTGGCTTTAATTCCCGGTGTCTCTCGATCAGGAGCTGTAATTTTATTTATGACCTGGCGAGGCTTTAAGAGATCCCAATCAGCGGAATATTCATTTATGTTGGGTATTCCAACTATTTTTGCGGCTTCAATTTTTGATATGGTAGATTTAATTCAATCAAGTCAAAATTTGAGTGATTTAACTAGCTACTTAATAATTGGTTGGCTAGTAGCTTTTATTGTGGCTTTAATATCGATCAAATGGCTAATTTCCTACCTCCAAAAAAATACGCTCAATCTTTTTGGTTGGTACCGAATTATTGTTGGGGTTTTGGCGTTGCTATTACTGGGAAAGTAACCTTAAAAAGTAACTGAGCGAGATACCAGAATCGAACTGGCGCCCTCTCCTTGGAAGGGAGATATACTACCACTATACTAATCTCGCAAATTGATCTTATTTCCAAACTAAATAATCAGTCTTTATTGTACAAATAATCATAAAATAATCAACCTGAAAGACAAACTTTAAATTTCCCAAAGAATTAGTGATATAATCTAAAAATTGTTTTGACCCATTCATAGGAGGAAAAAATGGGTGTAATCATTGAGTTTGATAAGTTGCACTTCGCTGATGACAGTCTGACCCGTTTTTTTGCTCTGCTAAAAGCCAAAAAACAGATTCAATATGACTGGGCCGCAGACCAACTTCAAATCAAAGACGGTAATCGGGATACCCTTGCCCTAACCGCGCAAGAATTCAAGAAAATTACTCAAATCAGATCATTTTCTCAAGCAGACCTAGTGTTACTACTTGATGTCAATGGTTTTGATGTTGAGGTTATCAATACTGGAAAAAGCTTCAAGTCTCCTGAAGATAAGCAACAATTTTTTGCTGATCTTAAAAGAGAGGCCCAGCAATTTCCTATTTAAGCAGATCCGGACTCTAAATGAGTCCGGTTTTTTAATAAAAGCATGTGATTGTTATTAAATTGAATGGTATAATCTCTGTTATCTCTAAAACGAGTCGAGTCTTGTCTGTAATAGATTGATAACAATGAAAAAGAGAAGTTGGTCAAAACAACAATTAGTTGACAGTGTAAAAAAGGCCACCAGCATTAGGCAATTGTTGAAACTGTTAGGACTAAAAGAAGCTGGTGGAAATTACAAGCAAATTAACAAATACCTTAAAGAATATCAACTAAATACTCATCATTTCAGAGGTCAAGCTTGGAACCGGGGATTAATTGGCATTGGAAAACCCAGACTCATGCTTAGTCAAATTTTAATAAAAGATAGTAACTATCAAAGTCATAAGCTAAAAAAAAGATTATTTGCTGTTGGTTTAAAAAAACAAAATTGTGAAATCTGCGGTTGGGCAAGACAAGCCATTGATGGTAGAATTCCACTGGAATTAGATCACATTAATGGTGATAGTCATGACAATAGATTAGAAAATTTGAGAATCTTGTGTCCTAACTGCCATAGTCTACAATTAACACATAGAGGTAAGAATATTAAATAGGCCCGGTGGCGAAACTGGTAGACGCACAACACTTAAAATGTTGCGCCTTCGCAGGCATGTGGGTTCGAGTCCCTCCCGGGCCACTATTATTATCTCACTCTATTTACGATGATCGGGGAATAGCTCAGATGGCTAGAGTGCACGGTTTGGGACCGTGAGGTCGCAGGTTCGAGTCCTGTTTCCCCGACATATATACTTCTCCAGATTCGATGTTTGATAGATAATAGAATAATTAACTCCATTTTTAGCTAGTAGAGAATTGATTATCTTCTTAAAAACTGATCTTAATTATATATTTCCACAAACTTAATTTATTTTGTTATTATATTTTCATATGCCTAATGAAATTATTCCTCCTCCAATGCCAGAACCTAATGAAAGGATTGATGAAATTGATGATAATAGTTTTAATGTAACTTATCATTGGGTTGATGAATAAGTGGTGGTACAATTCGAAGTTCCTCCAGGATTAGCATCCACGCATTGTTGTGACGAGTCATACTGTTTTTGTATTTATCATTTTCAAAAAAACAGTTAGCACATGGAACTATGTACTTAGTTCAAAGTAATATTGATAGCAGTGAGGTAAAGGGACAAGGCGATAAATTATGGTATTTTATGACCAAAAAAATTACACAAATTTCTCAATCTGGAATATTAGATAAAGAAATTTTACCTATTTTACATGAAGTTCATCCCAATGAGTACTCTTTAGGACTAGTCTAACATGATAAAAGGTATATTAATAAAAATGGTGTTTATTATGGTTTTTATCAATGATAATTATATGGGTTAAAAAAATAGTTTTTTATTGGGCCTTTGATCTGAAAATAAGTTATCATTTCATTCCACAGATCTGACAAACAAAAGATCGCCAATAAGGGGGGGGTGATAGTAAAAAATTAGAGAACAAATTATTAAGATATTAATTTCTCTAAAAAAAATAATCTTACTTAATAGCTTTAAAAAGCATTATTTATATCCTTTTTTAAACCAGAGAGAAGTAGGTCAATATATTTTTGTGTACGAGTTTCCGATTGAGGTCGATTAACATATTTTTGTATCTGATTTTCATATTCACCAAGAAAATGATCATATTGACCAGAAGGATTAAGTTCTTTAAGTCTACTAACGGCAGCAGATAATACGCGTAAACCCATCAGCTTTCCCTTTTTTGTAAACCTAGCATCGTCCTGATCCCATTTTCTCAATTTATCAATAACAGACTCTGCAATAAAGACTAAATAAGTGGGATCATTAATTTTTTTTATTTCTTCTGGGTCAAATTCTTTGGCATCGTAACGTGCTTGCATCTCTTCTAGAGTTGCAGTTGCTAAATTAATACTAGGTGTATTTTCAGCATGTTGCATTGTTGGAGTTTGTCCAGATTCTAGTGTAGGTCTTTTATATTCGCTATTCATAATGTCTTTCTTTATGACTGATAAAATTAATATATCATAAATATCTTATTACTTAGTCAGATACTTGCCACAAGTCCAACCAAAACCGACAGTCACACAGTTGTCGGTCTAACATTTAAATTAATTAAATAGTTATTTCCTTAATTGTTCATGATATAGTGCAAATGAATCAGCTAATCTTTTTATATCACTAGAATCAATATTAATATTAGCACCTTGAATATGACCAGATATTTCTTTGAAATAACTTAATAATTTCGCTGCTGCAGAAGATGAAAGTTGCTCTCTACTAAGGTTAGTGCCGAATTCTTTTTCCCTTGCAGTCATTTCATTATTCCAAGAATTTAGTTGGTTGGTAATTCCTGATCTAAGTTCTCTTCTGCTCACATTTTGATCTCTATCATAATCAGGAAAACCTAGCTGTTTTAAAACGGGATCTGTAGTTTTTGATCCAACTTCTTTCATATCCTCATATCTTTTATTAGCCTTGGCTTGAGCTTCAGCTAACTTAGCCGCTTGTTCTGTCTGTTTTGCAGCATATTTATCTCTATCCTCAGCGGTCATTTTTCCTCCGAGTCCAAGTATACCATTTTGCTTGCGAATACGATCTTCTGCCATATTATCCTTTCAAATAGATAATTGTTGTTAATACTACAAAAAATACAAATATTCCCATCCCTCGACCTAATAATCGAGATTCTTTATTGAAAACTAGAGACATCATACCAAACCTACTCAACAAGCAAAACTAGTAACTAATATTTTTGTTTACACTTGATCAGACAAGTGATGAATCAAGAACAGAATTGAAATTATAACTTGCTGATGGTAAGTCTCGATATTTAAGATTAAATAAAAATATTCTTTTGCATTTCATTAATTAATTGCTACAATTTTTTTATGACCCAAGAAAATTCTCAATACACCAAGGAATTAATTGCCACTGCCAAGGACTTACTTGCGAGTCGAGAATTTGATCTTGTCTTAGCTCAAGTGCTCATCCCGCATAATAACTACCACAGCGGTTGGACCCAGGATGTTGCCCAGATATTTTATGAACCAGCTAATCAAGAAGAACAATTATTGGCTGATCAATTAACTGAAATCATTAAACAAACCGTCGCCGGCTTACTGGAAACCGCTCAAGCCACTTCTGAATTGTTTGGTTATGCTGTACTGGAATACTTAGCCACCTTTTTACATCGCCTCGGCAAAAAAGCTCCTCCTGAACTAGTTAAAAAAACCAGAAAACTAATTGAAGAATCTCAACAGCTAGGTGCTCCTGAAATTGGCTTGATTTTAGTTCCCTCACTAACATTGCTTGCAGAATTAGAAGATTAATCTTCTAATTAATTTTAATTTGCTGTAATACCCTCCATCGCCGGCATCTATATCAAGGAGATGAAAAAATGCTGTATAAAGGCGCTAGTTATGTAGTAGAACAACATCTACTACGCAAATTCATCCTTCCAGATCAGCTAGTAGACGCTCTGGACGGTGAGATGGTGATTGCTCGATCAGCAACCGAATTGATCCCGGAAGGGACTCGCTTGCTTTGCTTGAAAAAGATGGATGCTTTGGGCTTGGGATTAATGATTATCCTCAATCACGAGGATGATCCCAAACTCACTCGGCAAATCTTCATTATTAGTGAAGATCGAGCCGAGCTGTTTTTAAAATATCTTCCATCTCAGGGCAGTTTCTAACCCCAGGGCCGCTAATTGCGGCCCTAAATTTTCATCTTTCTCTGATTTACGACTCAAGCTTTCCGTTTTATGATCTAGCTATGATTAAAGATGAATCATTTGGAATTATTCCCTTTACTATTGAAAACAAAGTAGTTAAATATTTGATTATTCATCACCAAAAAGGACACTGGGCTTTCCCCAAAGGTCATGCCCAAGCAGGGGAGAGCAATTTACAAACAGCTCAAAGAGAACTATTTGAAGAAACTGGTTTAAAAACTGAAAAAGTTTTTATTGACCAACCATTCATTGAAAGATATGTCTTTATTGATCCCCAAGGCCAAAAAATCAATAAAAAAGTCACTTTTTTTCTAGGAGAGATAAAAGATACCCAAGTAAAAATCCAAGAATCAGAATTACAAAATTTTGCTTGGGTTGACTACCAACAAGCCTTAGACATGTTAACGTTCAATCAAGCCAAGCACTTACTCAAACAAACTCACTCTTTTCTTCTAAAGCACCACCAATTAGACTGAAAATATTGATGATGACAAAACCTTGGTTTAAATATTTAAAGCGAATTATTTTAATCTGTACTTTTATCTCCATCGATGTTTTTTTAGGCATCGCCTTTATAAAAGATACTGGTTTTAGTTTTCAAAACAATACTCAGCCCCTTTTTGACAAAGTTGGTATTAAAATTCCCGATTTTTTCTTAAGTCCCGAATCTGAAACCCAAAAAGAATCAGTTGATGAACAAGAATTAATTAGATTAATTAATAGCTACAGACATGATAATCAGCTAACCCAACTTAATAGAGTCCCAGCCTTAGATCAAGCAGCCGAAAAAATGATTCAAGAGTTTGAAAAAAATCAGTATCATATTGAGACCGGAAATTATGACCAACAACTAGTTGAGGCTACCAAACAATCTGGCTACAAATATTCCATCATTGCCGATGCCGCCATTGTCGGTCCCACCAACGCCCAAGCAGTCTTTGATGCCTGGATTGGTAATCAGCAACAAACAAAATCATTTTTAGAAAAAGATTTTGTCAACATTGGGATTAAAACGATCACTACTCTTGTTGATGATGCTGAATCTGGGGTGAGTGTGGTCATCTTAGCCGCCCCTTTACCAGCAAGCCAACCTCAAGCCACTCCACTTACTCTAAATGAAAAAAAACCTAGTCAAACTGTCTACCCAGCTTTTAAGCCAGCCAGAGATATCAGTGATAATGAGGTTATTGCCGCTATCAATCAGTATCGGGCCGATCACCAGGTACATCAATTAGTGGTGGATGATCATCTATGCCAATATGCGCAAAAGAGAGTTCAAGACTTGATTGCCTTTGGAACTCTAGATAATCACGCTGGATTTAAAGCTGACTTTGATAACCCTGAAAATTTACCAGAAAGTATCAAATCATATAGTGGGGGAACCATTGGTGAAAATTTAGCATCTCAATACTGTATCAACGGCACAACAGGCCAAAGCTTTGTGGCTGAAACTGGCACCGCTTTAATTGAATGGTGTTTTGACTCTTCAGTTAAAGGCCATAGAGAGGCCCAATTAAATACTAGATATAACGCTGTCTGTGTTAGACACGGAAAAAATATGTATGTGGTTATCTTTGGAGAGTAAGAAACCTGGCAAAAGTAAGTTATAATTAAGCCCATGCACAGAAAACCGTATCAACAAATTGCTTTAGGGGGAACCTTTGACCATTTCCATGTTGGTCATCAACATTTTTTAGATTTTGCCAGCAACATCGCTCAAGAACTAATCATCGGTATTACTACAGAAAAATTAATTCATACTAAAGACAATCCTCATGAGATCGAAAATTTTCATGTTCGTAAAAAAGCGGTCATTAATTACTGTAAGAAAAAAAATATTAACTGCCAAATTTATGCTCTGGATGATCCCTATGGACCAACCATTGAGGAAAAAAATCAGCTTCAAGCTTTAGTGGTCACCCAAATGACTCAACAAGGGGGACAAAAAATCAATCAACTCAGAGAAAACCTGAAAATGAAATCCTTGCCGATTCACGTTTGCAGCATGTTGACCGATAGTTCTGGTCAAATCATTTCTAGTACTAGAATCAGAAATGGGGAAATTTCTCGACAAGGAGAAATATATTTTTCACTATTTTCACAAAACATGTTACTAAATCAAAAACAGCGACTCTTTTTTTCTAGGGTCCAGGGAGAGTTTGTGGAAACCATGAAAAAAAACAATCGGTTCATTGCTTTGGTTGGTGATGCCACGATCAGGTACGCTCAAGAACAAAAGACCAAATATAACCTAGCTGTCTTTGATGGCAAAGAACAAAGACAACCAGTTCAACCACTGATCTCTTCCCAGAATATTGATATTAGAACTACTAATCCAGCGGGAGTGATTACTCCAAATCTAGCTAAAAGTTTATTAACGGCTATTAATCAGTCCAAAAAACATGTCTTTGTAGATGGAGAAGAAGATTTAGCCACAGTGGTATTAGTCTTATTGCTTCCCCTAGGAAGTTTAATTTATTACGGCCAACCCAGCCAAGGCTGTGTGGAAATTCGAGTCACGGAATTAATTAAACATAAATTTCACCAAGCTTTACTTAGTTAGCTAATTTTTAACTTTTCCGAATCTTTCCCAAAACTCAGATTTCTGTTACAGTGAAAACATGAAACCGCTTGCTGTTACCCTTAGACCCAAAAATCTTGATGAATTTATTGGTCAAGACCATTTAGTTGGACCAGGAAAACCCTTAAGAAAAATTATTGAAGATGGCGTAATTTTTTCAATTATCTTTTGGGGACCACCCGGGGTAGGCAAGACCACTTTAGCCAGATTAATCGCTCAAGCTCAAGATAGAGAACTATTTGAATTATCTGCCGTTTCTGCTGGCAAAAGTGATGTCAGAGAAGTGATCAATGGTGCTGCCAATAATCAGCAAACCCTAACCGGATCTTATAACCCCCCCATTCTTTTTTTAGACGAAATTCATCGCTTTAATAAAGCACAACAAGATTTTTTATTGCCGTATGTAGAAAATGGAACTATCATCTTGATTGGAGCAACCACCGAAAATCCATCTTTTGAAGTCATCTCTCCATTATTATCCCGAACTAGAGTCTTTGTCCTTAATCGGCTCTCTGAGGAAGAACTGACAAAACTAATTAATAAAATCGAAAAGTATTTCAAAACAGAAAAAAAGTCAGTGAAAATTGGGAAAACAGCTAGAGAGTGGCTAATAAACTATGCCAATGGGGACGGAAGAAAACTGTTAACCATCGTTGATAATGCTTACAGTCTCTATCATGATCTCAAATTAGAATCACTTAAAAGTGCGCTTCAATCTCAACATTTAAATTATGACAAACAAGGAGAAGAACACTACGATACCATTTCAGCTTTTATCAAATCGATGCGAGCCAGCAATGTTGATTCAGCTCTATATTACTTAGCTCGGATGGTAGCGGCGGGGGAGGATCCTCAATTTATTGCTCGAAGAATGGTGGTGTTTGCCAGTGAAGATATTGGTCTGGCCCAACCCACCGCTTTAGTTGTTGCTAACGCGGCTTTTGAAGCTGTAGGTAATATTGGCTATCCCGAAGCCCAAATCAACTTAGCTCACGCCACCGCCTACTTATGTCAAGCTAAAAAAGATCGCTCAGCGTATGAGGCCTATTTTGCCGCTCTAACTGATGTCCAGAAATTTGGCAACTTACCAATCCCGTTAGAACTTCGTAATGCCCCGACAAAACTGATGAAAGAGCTTAGCTATGGACAAGGGTATGAAATGTATCCAGAGAAAAATAAAAGTTTGCTACCGGAAAAATTGAAAAATAAAAAATATTTAGTTAAAAAATAATTAAAGAGAAATTACTATCATTTTCACCATGAAAACTAGATTTCTAAATACTGATATAGATCGCCATCTTGAAACCCTTGTTTACGATAATACTCTCTGGTTCCAATTGAAGAAATAACATTTAACTTATGGAACTGGTGATCTTGAGCGATCTTAACAGCTTGAGCAATTAGTTTAGTCCCAAAGCCTCCATGTTGAGCTTTATGACTATCTTTTTTACCAATGGCCACAGCTGGCCCATAAACGTGAATTTCCCTAATAATAGCACTCTCTTTCAATTCAGAAATAAAACTTGGCTCTTTAGGCAGACTTAATCTTAAAAAGGCTAGAATAGTATTCGGTCGATCTTTAAGATCTACCACAAACTGAAGGAAAAGCTCAGTGGAGACACTAGTTTGATACTCAGCAACTTCTAATCTAACTTTATTAAGATCAAAACTCTGATCTTTTATTTCACGGGACCTTATATCTTGTGAAAAAATCTTTTCTTTATTCATTTTCTGTTCAGTAATTTGGCGAAAATTAGTTTTTTTATTCCCAACCACAATACTAGTTGAAGGAATATCTCTGATGATTCTAGTTAATCGGCAATACTCTGGTGTATTTTTTAAACAAAATTCAATCACCTCAGTTAATTCTGACTGAGAATATGGTTGCCATAGCCCTTGCTGATAATATTTCATTAACTCAGCGCTTTCAATCAAAGAACAGGGATAAATTTTTAATTCATCCGGACAAAAATCTGGATCAGAGAAAAGCTTTAGGTAATCTTGCTGATCAGCTTTAACACTGGAACCATATAAATTAGCCATCCAATGGGCATGAATCTTAAATCCTGCTTGTCTAAGTAGCTTAAAGGCTTTTCTAGTCGCTGCCACATCATGGCCGCGATGATTCATACTTAAAACTGAATCCGAGAGACTTTGCACCCCTATCTGAGTCTTAGTACATCCCAATTTGCGGACTCGAATAACTTCAGCTTGAGAAATATGATCAGGTCGAGTTTCAATCACCAACCCCACACAGCGACAGTCAGCAGTTTCGTTTTTTTTCTGCTCCAAATATAGTTGTTCCCAACTGGCTTGTTGATACTGATCAGATCCGGATATTTTTTCTGGAGCCAGATAATATTTAGAAATTAGGTGATTATAAGTATTAAGTAGCTTTTCACCTTTTAACTCGAGTCCCATTTTTTTAATTTCTTGATCGTTATCAGCTGGATTGTTATTAAGTTTAAAGTTTCTTAAATCACTTAATTGGGTTTCTATCTGTTGATAAACTTTTTCGACGGTTTCATAGCCATCAATATGACCATACTCATTTAAGGCTCTAAAACATTCTTTAATAAACCAAATTTGATAGCTTTCCGGATAAAAAGACCAAGTTCCACCTAAAATAATGATTTCGACTTTATCAATATTATGACCAATGCTTTGTAATGCCTCTAGTCGGCTCGTGGTTTGTAAGTAAGGATCAAAATAATTTCTCTCCGCTCTTTGTGCACCGGGCTCATCACTTAAATAGCTCTTGGGCATACGAACATCAGATGGGCAAAAAATACATTTTCCCGGACAGGGGAAAGGCTTAGTTAAAATAGTTACTGGAGTGACACCTGATGAAGTTCGACCTGGTTTTTTTTTGAGAATCGATAAAACTTCTGGTTTTTTGGGCCCGATTTGCTGCTGACCAGCCAGAGCATGATAGGCATTTAAAATTTGACTAAAACTAAAAACTTCACCTTGAGAATTAGGATATTTTTTAAATATCTTCGCCACGCCATCTTTAGAAAGCGATTGTAAATCGTTCAATTCCTTGAGTAAGGGTATCAAACGATCAAGATGTTGGGTATAATCAAATTGATATTTTTTCACAGTACCGCTATTATACTTGACTAGGTCAAAAAAGGATCAACAAAACATCATCAATGAATATACAAACAGTTTTTAAACTCAATCAGCTTAATCGTGATTTTTATCAAACCATTGCGGCTGATTTTAGTGACTCCAGACAATATTACTGGCAAGGATGGGACCAACTCATCCCTTACTTTAATCAATTAAAGCATAAAAATCAGCAGCTAACGGTGCTTGATTTGGGTTGTGGTAATGGTAGATTTGGCAAATTTTTGATTGAAAAAGTGTCAACAAATGTCAAATATGTTGGCATTGATAATAGTAAAAAACTATTGAATATCGCCCAAGAAAAATTATCTAACTTTACTAAAAATGTCCAGTTTCAAGAACTAGATTTAATTGATAGCATTGAAAGTAATAAACTAATCGCTAACTTAAATGATTCCAGCCCAGATGTAATCACTCTTTTTGGGGTTTTACATCACATACCTAGTTCAAAACTCAGAATTCAATTAATTAAACAGCTGACTAGTTTACTCAATCCGGAAGGTCTATTAATTTTTACTGTCTGGAAATTCACTTCTGATGAAAAATTAACCAAAAAAATAGCTAATCCAGCTGTGGTGGACTTAGAAAAAAAGGACTTAGAAAAAAATGACTACATTCTCGATTGGAAAAGAGGAATTTTTGCTTACCGGTATTGCCATCTGACTGATGAGACTGAAGTAAATAACATTATTGAAAAAGCCAATTTAAAAGTCATTAGCCAAATTGCTGCCGATGGTAAATCTCAAAATCTTAATCATTACTATGTTTGCAAAAAAAAATAATTACAGTTGTTTATCAATAATTTTCGATTTATGATTACTAACATGAAAACGCTTCTATCTCTTTTAATCATCATAGTGACAATATCTGGGATTTTTGATGCCGGCTATATCACTTATGAAAAAATTCTCGGTGTGGTACCACCATGTCGACCTGGTTTTGCTTGTGCCACTGTGCTTGAAAGTCCTTGGGCATATATTGGCCCCATTCCTTTATCCGTCTATGGTTTAGGCTACTATTTTGCAATTCTAACCATTGCCATTATGTATTTCCTTCAGTTTGATGTCAGAAAAATTACCCAAAAACTAATTCCCGAAAAAGAAAACAAGTTCTTGATTACTCTGAGAAACATGAGTACTAGAGAATGGATGATGGCCTTTTCTACCTTTGGATTTTTCTTTTCTCTATATCTAATGTCCATCATGGCCTTTATCATCCAGGCTTGGTGTTACTACTGTTTGCTATCAGCAGCTGCTTGCATTACATTATTTATCCTAAACTTGCTCTTATGGATAACTGAGAAAAAAATAAAATGAGCTTTCTTTTTGAAACTAAATCCAAACTCTATAATTTCGCCTACCAAAATCTACTTAAACCTATTTTTTTTCTCTGTGATGCTGAATTTATTCACAATTTACTCATTAAAGTGGGTTCAATCCTAGGTAGCAATATTTTCTTAAAACTAATTTTTAAAACTTTTTTTTCTTTTTCCCATCCATCAATTGAAAAAAATCTTGATGGCATTCATTTTCCTAGTCCAGTTGGTCTGTCAGCCGGATTTGACTACAATGGTGATTTAACCCAGATTTTGCCATTTTTAGGCTTTGGTTGGCACACTATCGGTACGGTAACTTGGTTACCATACTCAGGTAACCCTAAGCCTAGACTTTCAAGATATCCCCATTCTAAAGCTTTGCTGGTTAATAAAGGCCTTAAAACAATTGGGGCACCTGCTTTAATTAAAAAACTGGAAAACAAACCACTTTTCACCATTCCCACTGGTATTAGTATCGCTAGTACTAATAAATCCTTTAACTCCACTAAAGACCAATTAGTTGATATTTTGTTATCTTTTGTTGCTTTTGAGAAAGCTAAACTCAATCACCAATACTATGAAATGAATATTAGCTGTCCCAATACTCATGGGGGAGAACCATTTACTAGCCCGGATCGGCTAGAATTATTATTGTCATGTTTGGATAAACTCAACCTGACTCGACCCTTATATATTAAGATGCCGATCGATCAGGATGAAAAAATAAGTCTAGCATTGCTAACGGTTGCCAATAAACATAATGTTCAAGGAGTGATCTTAGGCAATTTAACCAAAGACAAACGAAATAACTTAGTCAGAAAAAAAGACCGAGAAGATTGGCAAACTAAAAAAGGTAACTTAAGTGGCAAACCCACCTGGGAGAGATCAAATAACTTTATTAAATTGGCTCACCAGCATTTTTCCCAACGCTTTACCATTATTGGTACTGGGGGTGTTTTTAGTGGGGAAGATGCTCAAGCCAAAATTAATTTAGGTGCTGATCTTGTTCAACTAATCACTGGCATGATTTTTCAAGGACCACAATTAATTGGCCAAATTAATTACTATCTGTCTTCCTCTCAGGTCAAATCAAAATAAGTTATTTTCATCGTGAAATACCAAAATTTAATGTCCGGTTATTAAATTCTCCACCATAGCCCCGACTAAATATGCCAGTGTTGCCGCTATTGATCCAATCAGTAACATTTGCATCCCATTTTTAAACCATGAACCATGAGTAAAAAATGTTCTTAAACTACCGACAAAAAAAAGTGATAAACCGGTTGCTAAAATTGATAGTAAAAACTGATTATTAATTGGTAATGGAATACCAGCTAAATACAAGACATAAGGTAAGAGTGGTAATGCACCGGCTAAAACAAAAGAGGAAAAGGTTACTAGTCCGGTTCGCCATAATCTTTTTTTATGGTAGCTAAGATGATTTTTAGCTCGCATTTTTTGTTCTGAGAGTTCACCCAAATAGTCTCCCACCGCCATACTAACGCCATCAGCCACCATATTAGCGATACCTAAAACAATGATAACGTTAATTGGTAATTTTGCGCCCGACACTCCAGCTACCACCGCAAAAGTAGTAATAATGCCATCGTGAGCACCAAAAACAGCCGAATTAAGATAAGAAGGAAGCAAACTTTTTTTAGATAAGATTTTTTTAACGGGCATAGTAATATTATATTTGATTTTGCTATCTTAATACAAGCTGACATCCTCAATACTAACTAAAATCTTATTGCCTTTAGAAAATGATTTTTTGTGTTATACTAGTTTTGTATCAAGAGCGGTAGAGTTTCGTTCTCTACCCGGCAACCGTGCCATTAGCAACGGTGCCTTTCTCCATCAGGAGAGATACGCCAATTAGTACTAAGTACCAAGATTGGAAATATGCATATCTATACTTCCGAAAGTGTTTGTTCTGGTCACCCTGATAAAATTTGCGATCAAATCTCTGACGCTGTGCTTGATGAAGCTTTGCGTCAAGACCGCTTCTCACGGGTGGCTGTAGAAACCATGGTGGGAAAAAATATTTGTGTTTTGATGGGGGAGGTCACTTCAACTGCTAAAATCAACTATTCTCAACTTGCCAAAAAAATGATTAAAGAGCTGGGTTATAACCGACCAGCATATCAGTTTTCCCATCAATCAAAAATTGAAGTCTACATCCATGAACAATCACCCGAGATAGCTCATGGAGTAGATAAATTAGGAGCTGGTGATCAAGGCATGATGTATGGTTTTGCCTGTAAAGAAACTGCAGAATTAATGCCGATGCCAATTAGCATGGCCCATAAAATAGCTCAAAGAATAGATCAAGCTCGTGAACAATCTTTAATCTCCTATCTTCGTCCAGACGGTAAAACTCAAGTTTCCATCCAATACAAAAATGACCTACCCCAAAAAGTAACTAGTATCATTGTTGCCGTACCTCACGATGAAAACATCAAACTAGATTTAGTTAAAAAAGATTTATACGAAAAAATACTCGTTCCGATTTTAGAATTTTATGGTTTGCCTTATCAGGGTATGAAATACATTGTCAATGGCACTGGAGTTTGGCATCGGGGTGGTCCAGCTAGTGATACTGGGTTAACTGGTAGAAAAATAATTGTTGATAGCTATGGCAGTATCGGTCGGATTGGGGGAGGGGCTTTTTCTGGCAAAGATCCAACTAAAGTTGATAGGTCGGCGGCCTATGCAGCTCGTTACCTAGCAAAAAATATTGTGGCTCAAGGCCTAGCTGATAAAGTGGAAGTTAGACTAGCTTATTTTATTGGTGCCCAAAAACCGGTGATGCAAGAGATTGAAACCTTTGGTACTCAAAAAAAATCAGATCCAGTAATTAAGGATTTTATGTCTAAACTACTTGATACCTCAGTAGCAGGAATTATTGACCACCTAGATTTAAGAAGGCCAATTTACTTACCTACTGCCAGCTATGGACATTTTGGTAAAGAAAATTTGCCTTGGGAAAAAATAACACCACAATGATTTTTGGAGCATATCAAGGATAAAGTGCTTTTATTTAAAATGACTTTCAAAGCCCTGATTCCAAAAGATCATCTACCAAAAATCCATTGTCATTGACTTCCTTATAAAAGTGATTACAATTATCTGTCAAATGAAACACTTTTATTTATATACTAGTAAAAATTGTTGAAAAAATCTCCATCCAGGAGATTTTTTTTTAACAATTAGAAAGGCAATTTATGCCAAGATTCCCAGAGGGAGAACCTCAACCCAATACTCAAGAAGAGGGAAGGTCAACTCAGGACGAAGCTTCAGAGCCCAAAGAGGAGGTAAAACCGTCTAAACCACACCCTTTCGCCCCAAAAGGAGAGTCTTCAACTGATTTATTAGCTAGAGTTTATCCAGTTAAATCTTATCTAACAAATAGACATCACTCTACATAAACTGAATGTATAGATGATCTAAACTGACCCATTGCTAATTTTTATCCTATCTTGAGACTTTAGTACTTTTTTGCTACAATCAAGATCTGTTATTTTCTTTTTTGAAGATATAACTGCCCCGTCGTCTAATGGCAGGACAGAGGCCTTTGAAGCCTTTAATTATGGTTCGAATCCATACGGGGCATCCATCATTTGCTTTCGAGAAAATATCACTATAACAGCGTTACTCCCATTAGGATTCGAACTGATATAATTTAGATATGTCGGGAGAAAAAGCCATTCAACAATTTCCATATAACTTAACTGCTGAAGCTAGACAAAAACTTTCTCCAAATTTTCTAGGATATTTACAACCAGGTGAAAATGATGTCATTGGAGAAATAAATGGGGTACCTGTAAAAGAAGTTAAAATTCATGCTAATATAGCAATACTTTCCCCTGGAGAAGCAGCTATTTCAGGGAAATTTGCTTTGTGTAGTGCAGTGATAGCGAAAAAAAGTAACACACTCTATGTGATGCATATTTACCCCAAACAAGCAGACCAAACAGAAAAATTTATAGAAAGAATGAAAAATCAAAATATAATAAGAAATGGCGATCACTTTGATCAAATTTTGCTCATTGGTAGAGAAGCAATATTGCATAGCGAAGAAATGTCAAAAATAGCCAACTCAAATCCACAAGTAATCACATTAGGCATGGAGCCTCACGACAAATACTTTAATTTACTCGTATTTAATAATCCAAATTCGCCAGGAGATATAACAAGTTTTGATTTGTGGTTCGATGAATAAGCAATTCTTCACTCAGTACCATCACTTTTCCAAAGCTTGTTGTATTAAAAATAGCTGGTTTTTAGGAATAAGTGGCAGGTTTCCGAATGAGAAAAACCCATATCCAGTTACTTCAACACTGGAAGAAAATTCACCACCAATAAATTTACCGACGTAACACATATCTAAACGGGCACTGTCACGATCAGTTCGTGTTTTTAATCTTTCATCAGCACTGACAATAAATCCAGATTCTTCTTTTACTTCTCTTTCCAGTCCCTCTCTAGGGTGTTCCCGAGCTTTAAGATAGCCACCAGGCAAGCTCCAAGATATTTGGCGATAGCTATGTTTAAAAATTAAAATTTCCTGTTTTTCATTGAAAAAAATTCCAGTCACTCCAATCAAAAATTGATCCTGTAATAGCCGCATCACAAACAACTGAAAATTTTTAGGTAATCGAAGTAGTTTCCAAAGTTTAGCAAAAAATAATTTCACAGAGATTTTTCATCAATATTTTCTGGTTGATATTCTTTTTTTAATCCAGCATTTTTCAATTCTAATTGATGAACGCTTTTAGTCAGTTCGGCATTTTCTAGTTTTTCATGTCTTAATTTCTTTTTCTGACCACGAATAGTTAAACCTGTTGAAATAGCATGAGATAAATAAATGACGTATGCCAACAAAATCCCCATCAATAAAGAGCCAATGATGACAAAATATAGCGGTATGTTGGAAACACTGTAGTCAAGAAAAGTTAACGATACTAACTGGGTATTTTGTAACGACAAAAAAGCAATACCAGAACCAAAAACCAATAAAAAAATTAAAGATAGCATATTTAGATATCCTTATTTATGAAACAGTCGTCCTAAAAAGATTAGGATGGCAGCACCCACAGCAGCAACAATTAAACTGTATAGATTAAAACCGGTGATTCCTGGCTGTCCAAACTGATTCATAATAAAACCGCCTATAAAAGCACCGACAATGCCCAAAATAACGTCTTCTACTAGACCATGATCACTTTTCATAGCAATATCAGCGATCCATCCAGCAACCGCTCCGAGTACTAGCCAAAGTAAAATATTCATATATTTCTCTCTTTCTTTAATTTATATTAAAATTTATTCCTTAGGCTGCTCAACATTCACATTTACTTCTGCCGGAATGTTAACTTCAGAAGGTAAATTAATTTGCACCCCTTTATTCATCATTTGTCGAATACTTGGGAAAACATAATAAAAGAAAAGTAGACTAAAAACTACCAAAATGATTACCCCAATCAGAAAACTCAGGCCATTATTATTTGATTCCTGATTAACAGGTGGTGGAGTATTGACTATTGTGGTGGACATAATTGATTTCCTTAAAAACTAACTGATAAAAAAACATAAAAATATGAAGTGCAAGAAAATAAAGAGTGATTGTTGAGGAAAAATGATTCTCTTGCACAATAAAATTATGCAATATTGACAGTCTACTATAATTACGACACTTTAGATATAGCAATGAGTATTAAATTAATTATTATTCAAAATTAAACGTATCTTGCCAATTTTTTTGTTCACCTGCAGGAATACCATATTGGCCGATACTAAAAAATGCAAACTTCTCTTTATAAATTTGATCCTCTAAGAAATAACGAATCCCATTGGTTTGTGAATATTCTGGTGAACAATATGAAGAATCTTCCTGCATTTCTTGCATGCCATAGTCACCAGTTCGGGGATAGGTTATTTCTGCTTTTACAAAAGTTTCTGGATACTCTTTAGAATCAGTAATTTCAACTAAACATCTGGCGGGATCTTTGCCTGGCAGGAATATTCTTTTTATAGCCGATGCTAACGATTCATCCACATTTTTTTCAAAAATTTCCACAAATTGGCCAATTTTACAACCTAAGTCATTTTTCTGATATGAAACACAAATTTTATTTTTTTCTTCACTAACAAAAATTTCTTGATTTCCCGTTTTTGCTTGATAACTAAAGGTGACAGACAAATTTGATGAATGATAACTTTTTAAATTGGGATCAGATGAAACCGTTTTTCTGTCAGTTAATTTAAACGTCTTAATCATTTGGTTATAAATATCCAAATACTTTTCACTTTCCAAAACCACCTGAATCGTCACTGTCTGGTCATCTGGTTTTTCAAAATAAGTAAATGGTAACGACGAACTAGCTTTACCGCCCATTAGTGGAGCCACGTTCCAAGTAACTGTATAACCGGAAGTACCAGCGGCAGTGGTCATCTTTTCAATTGAAGATAATGATTGGAAATTTTGGATTTCTTGAGGCCCAGCTGTTTTAACATAGTCATCAAAAGTTTGCTTGGTGTCTTGGGATAAAGTCTTTTTCATGACGGAAACCCTGATAAAAGAATTTGAATTTTCATCTGCTAGTTGATCATTAGGTTTAAAAACAGTTCCCAAACCATCTGAAGATTCTTTCCAAACCCAACTACTAGGATAATTAATTGAATATCCAGCTTTCTGATTGGTATAAGTTGACCAATTAGTTGACTCTTGAGCTACAATAACGGGTTCTTGACTGGCAGCTGGGGATGAAGAGGGAATTGTTGTTAGATTATTTTCAGATTTAATCTTAAAGAAATAAACCAGATAACTGGCTATTAAAACAACCAATAGACCAAATAGCGGCAAAAAAAAGTTCCATGTTTTTTTGGCTTTAACAACGTTAGTTTCAACTGGTGGTGTGGAATCAAGTTGAGATGGTAATTCATTAGCTGGATCGGATGCGGTTTCTATCATGATCTTAAGTCTAGTGGAATGAGACTATGAAGTAAAGAAAAGAAAAATATCAATTTATACGGGTGAACAAGTCTGAAGTAATAGTAGTTTGATCAAAAAAAATATTTTTGAGTTTATAAAATAGGTACTGGAATAATGTGCTATATTTTTAGATATGTCTCAAATCAATAATTCAATTAATATCTCTTGGTATGGGAGATGTTGTTTTTTGGTGAAATATAAAAACAAGTCAATTCTTTTTGATCCTTACGATACATATTGTAATGTCGATGTTGGTTATATTGATGCTGAGATTTTAATTAGTAGTAGCACTTGGCATGATCATGGCCATATTGGAGCCTCCCCTAAAGCATATATCTGTACCTATCCTGGAACTGATATCCAAGATGATATTAAAATTATTGGCATTGAGGCTAAAGAAAATCGAGGTACCCCGACTGTAGTATTTAATGTAACTGTAGGTCCATACTCAATTACTAATTTCGCTGATTTTGGTCCTCAAGAAAAGGCTGCTTTTGAGGAATCGTTAACTGATGAATATAGAGAATTGCTTCAGCAAACCAACATCGCCTTTATTCGACCTAGTAATAAAATTGCTCTTAATTACTGTCAACCTAAAGCAATCTTTCCCGAGCATTATTTTCCCAAATCATTTACCCAAAAACAGATACCCAAATCCCAACAAGAAAATTTTCTTCAACCAATAGTTGAGATCGATAAAATGATTAAAAAATTTGCTTTACCAGTTGAAGAAATCGCCAATTATTCAATCAAGCTAACATTAGATGATCTAAAAACAACTAAAATTTATAAATTTTTGGAATTGCATCCTCAAGTAAGATACAAAAATAAATAAATTTCCTATAACTGTTTTTCTGTCACCGTCATCTTCTCGATCGTTATTTTTTTTGATACCATCAGCATAATGATTATCAATACATCAAAACCCTATACACTGGAAGAAATAAAACAACTTCAAGAGCAATTTGATGTTTATATTAAAACCGTTATTGATATTAAAAATAAAATTTGTTTTGCCGGTATGGATCGGCACTTCGAAGGTGAGCAACTGCTCCTACAACAAGGCTCAAAACAAAGTGACATCTGGGGTGGAGGAATTGACTTAGAAACAAAAGAAATAGATTTTAATTCTTTCATTAACATCAGACCGAGAGATAACAATCCCAAAAATGAAATCCAGAGTGAGAAAATTAAAAATATATATAAAGAGTTAACTGAATATTTTTTTCAAATCATCCTATGACGGAAAAGCAACTATTACTAGGATCCCTTTCCAACGACTTGTTACGGGTCGCAAATCTGACCTTCAGAGGTTCAACTGTAGCAGCTCATAAATTTATGTTGGAAGCAAAAAAATGGGCAGCTCAATTAGAGGATCACAAACTTAAAGAATATATTGCTAAAATTGTTCAAGATGTGCTAATAGATGCAAATTTGACTCAAGATAGAGCAGAGCGATTATTGATGTACAGTATCTTGTTACAAAATTACACCTTAAAAAACAACTAATTTACAGTTTTTACTAAATTCCCTTAATTTGCTACCTTAAGCAAAATAAAAATCGCAATCCAAACGCTAATGATGGATAATATTCTAGATAAATCCATCTGGTTAAGAGTCATTGAAGAACCAATCACCAAATTATCACCTTGCCCTAAATAGTATTGTTGAGCTAAAGATAAAATGGGAAAAAACAATGAAGTAAAAAAATAGAGATTTAACCACTTGGCAGCATCACTTCTTTGTTTATAAAATTTCCAAACAAAAACTGGATAAATAATAAAGGCCATTACTTGAAGAAATCCTGCGAAAGCCACCAAAATAAAAAATGGGGTTAATTGGAAACCCGAAGCAGTCACCATGACTAACAGCCAAGGAATTGTAAACAAAGCCATTGGTACCGACCAAATTAAATAAACAATTAAACCAATAAGTATCAGCTTGTGAATAACACTAGCCAAGAATTGTTTCATAGTTTAATTTGTCTAACATTACCTAATTAAGTATCTTTTGGGATCTTCAGCCATATCAATAAATTCGTCCACTTCCTCAATCAATCTACTGCTAGTGTTTTTCTTGAAAGCCATGACTTCAGTTCTGCGTCCATGACCTCTCAGGTAATCGATTAAATCAATATAGTCTCCATCACCAGACACAAGTATGACTGTATCCAAGAGAGGTAATAGTCTGACCACATCAATAGTCAAACCCACATCCCAATCTCCTTTTTTCGCCCCACCTTGAAAAATCTGCAAGGGTTTAATCCTGGTTTCATATCCTAAATCTGTTAAAGCAGTGAAAAAATCTCTTTCCTTATTCGCCTCAGTTTCAATCACGTAAGCAAAGGCCCTCACCAGTTGGCGACCAGCCACAGCAGTTTGTAAAACATTTTTGTAATTTAAATTAGCTTTATAGATATTTTGAGTCGCAAAATACATGTTAGAAGCATCAACGAAAATGCCAACTCTTTGTGATGGGTGTTTATGTGATTTCATATTTTTAGTATAACAGAAGATAGCGATAGCAAAAGAATAATAGAATCCTTAAGGAAAAAATATGCCAGAATGGTTACAAGTTGAGCAAGCACAATCGATAGAGACAAGTATTTCTCAAGTAAATGGCACGGTAGCAGAGATAACCGAGTTGATGAAATTCACTAAAGAGGAATTAACTGGTCAAGACACTCAAGTAGATCAATCACCAATAAGAAAAGACATCCTGGACAAATTAAATGCCATCAGCAAAGAAGTAAGTGTCCTTAATAAAAACCTAGAGTCAGGACCGGAAAAAGCCATGGCTGAATTAACCGTGGGAAAATTGGAGTTACTACGATTAAAGGTTTTGGAGTACCTGGCAAAAGAACAACATCAAAATAAATTTCCTAAAGCTAAAATTAAACAATATCATCATGCCCCTATCTTTGTCAGAGAACTACAAGAAGGCCTCAGTGAAAGTTTTGAGCAGCTTTGGCAAACTGAAGTTGAAGATTTAAACCAAAAACAACAAGAGTCTTTGCAAGCATATTTATTATTTTTAATCCAAAATCAACAATTAATAAATCAAGAAATTGAAACTTTAAGATCAAATGTTGAGGTAAGAATTCCCCAACTTGAACTTACAAGTGATATATCAACTCGAGCCAAAACACTGGCAGATGCTTTATTAAATCGGTACCAAACTATGAGTAATCAGAAAAAAAAGCATTTAATTACTTACTTTGCTCCCTATTTTGACCAATTAAGTAGTAAAGTCATACAACTTAATCTATCTAAAGCTAGAGAAGTTGAAGTAACAATTTGATATTTCAAAACTTAGCAGTTTTGAGTGTATAATGGATTTTATGCGCCCACATCATTTAGTTTTAAGTCTCTTTTTATTTCTCTTTAGCATGGTCCTGCCGGTTTGGTTAATTTTCCCAACCGCTGCCATGGTCATCAACAACTCGCTGAATTTACCTATTTTTTATCATCCATTATTACAACTAGTGGCTTTTTTTGTGGCCACTGGTGGGTTATTTTTAATTCTCAAAACTTTTTCTTGCTTTTACCGACTAGGGCAGGGCACCCCTGCCCCAATCCAACCACCCAAAAAAATGGTCACTACTCAAATATATAAGAAAACCAGAAACCCCATGTATTTGGGTTATCTCTTGATATTTTTAGGCGAATTTTTATTCTTTGGCCACTTGATGCTGTTAGCTTATGCGCTTCTTTGTTTTGCTGTTTTACATCTTTATTTGGTCAAGATTGAAGAACCAATCTTAAAACAAAGATTTGGCAAAACTTATCTTTCCTACTATAAAAAAGTCCCTCGCTGGCTATAATCTGACTGGATTATCTAGATTGCTTACTTTTTTCACCCAGCCACCAATCGTAAATGACTGGAATAAAGATCAACATGATTGATCCCGAGAAAAATAAACCGGAGATAATGGCACCCCCTAGTCCTCTCCATAAGGGGTCAGAAATTGAAATAGGAATCAAACCAATAATATTAGTAACACTACTAAACATAATTGGTTCGAGTCTACTGGCCGCACCTTCAGCAATTGCTTCTTTAAATTCAATTCCTGCTTCTAAATTCAAATTAATTTTATCAATCATCATAATGGCATTTTTGACCACAATTCCAAATAGAGCCATGATCCCGATTAAAGCTGGAAAGGATAATGGGGTGCCAATAATAGCAAAAACAATAAACACTCCAGAAACGGCTAAAGGAATTACTAGCATGACGATTATGGCTTTACGAAATGAGCCTAACTCAATCACCATCGTAGCTAAGATCAATAAAGCTGATAAGACCATGGCTTGAAAAATAGAATTGACGGATTTCTGATTTTCTTCGTTTACCCCACCAGTTGACCAAATGTAGCCTGTAGCTAAATTAAGATCTTTTTGAGCATACTTTTCCAGATTTTTACCCAAATCCACCCGATTAAATCCTGGTAAAACACTGGCACTAATACTTATTGATCGCTTACTATCCTGATGTGTAATTGAGGTCGGGTTTTGAGCTAAGCTCAATTTTCCCAATGATAGCAACGGGAAAGTTTGACCTTGAGCATTCAGGACTGAAAAACTAGCTAAATCATCAGCGGGAACGTCCCCGCGATTAAAGCGTAAATTGACGGGATATTCTTGATCATTAATTTTTACTTTATCTAGCTGTAAACCACTCAGATATAATCTTGACCACAACCCCACTTGATCAGTACTTAAGCCGGCCTGTAATATCTCTTTGCTGTCGGGAGTAAAGACTAATTTACTGGCACCTGGTTTAATCGAGACTTCCACATTACTAACACCGGGCTGTTGTTTTAAATGATTGGCAACTGACTCAGCATATTTTTGTAATTCCGACACTTGCTCACCGGTAATGGTTAACTGTAAATCCGAACCACTGGGAGGGCCACCTGATTCTTCAATTACTTTAAAATCACCCTGAGGATAGTTTTGGAATTTATTTCTCAACTCACTGGCAATATCGATTGATGTTCTAGTTCTTTTTTTCTCATCAGGTAATCTAAGAGTAAACCTGACTAAATTAGCTTCTACTTGTGAAGAACTGATGGTATTTAAGCTAACGGGAACTCCCACATCAGCTAAAACAAAATCAACACCGTCAATGCTTCTTAGTTCTTCAAGAACTTTTTCCGTTTCTCTTTGAGTAGTTTCTAGTCTGGTGGAATCAGGAAACTCAATCCCAACATAAACTGCTGGTTGATCTGTCTTAGGGAAAAATTCACTTTTGACTAACCCCAAGGGCACTAATAAATAAGAAAAGATAGAAAAAACAATCACTGCTAAAACTACTTTTCTTTTTAGCGTTTTATTATTGAGTACTTTAGTTAAAACTTTTTGATATCGACCGATAAAGACGTCAGAAGAAAGGTAGCCGTCATAAATTGCCCTTTTCAAAAAATTAGGTGAAACATACTGATAAATCTTTTTAACTATTTTTTGGTTAAATTTAACGGCTAGTTCACTTCTAGCTAAGATACTGACCAAACTTAAGACAATAAAAGAGATCAAAATCAGTGGTAATAGGGGATTACTCTTAAAAATTGCCACCATCAAACCAGCAGTTAACAACCAAAACAGGCTTAATAATAAATAAGTAACCCTTTGAGGGATACTGGGTTTTAGGATGATCATCATTAAAGGAATGGTCACCAACAGGGCAATGGCTGTCGATCCCACCAAGGCAATGGTAACCACCACGGCCACGATATCAATGAACTCGCCAATAATACCGGTTGCTAGCAAAAGTGGCAAAAACGACCAGACATTGGTCAAATTTCCCGATAAAGTTGGGATCAAATAGTCATGCCAGACTAAAAGAGCAGTTTGTTTAGGGGTAAACTTGCCAGTGCTGAAATAATCGGTCATGGCCGAAATCATGACAATGGTGTCATCCACAATCATTCCTAAGCCTAACAGCAGAGAAAAAAGAGCGATAAAACTCAATTGCAGATCCATAAAGTACATGGCAGCAAAAGTAAAAAAGAAGCTGACCGGAATGGCAAATGAGGCGATACTGGCTTGTCTAATGCCTAAAAATAATAACAAGGTAATAAAAACCAAAAGAATACTGGATGAAAAATCCTTTAATAATTGATTAAATTGATCGGAAATTTCTTGATCAAAATCATCTAACATTACCATTTGGAATTGGCCGTCATGAGTTTTTAAATATTCTTGAGTAATTTCTTTGGCATCACTGGCTGAAGTCTCCAAATTAGCCGAAGTATTTTTAAAAACTGAGAAAGTTACCGCTCGTTTACTCTGTTGGCTTTGGCTAGCATAGTAAGATTTGGCTTGAAGGGCTGAAGATTTCAGCGAGATAGAAGCAATATCAGCTAATAAATACTGAGTTTGATTAATATTTAAGGGACTATTTCGAATCACTGACAGAGTGTCGCCATCGGCTTCTATACCCACGGAAACTCGATTACCATTGACACTAACGCTGCCAGCTGGATATTTATTTAATGACGATGTTACTGCCTGTTGAACTATCATCGGATTTAATTTCAGCTCAGTAATTTTTTTACTATCCAGTAAAATCTCAATTTCTTGTTTTTCAATTCCAGATAACACTACCTCTCGGATACTACTTAAGTTTTCAATTTCTTTCTGGAGTTGATAGGAAAATTCCATTAACGAAGCCTCATCACCACTTGAAACTAAAGAAAAAGTGATCACGGGTACGTCTTCAAAGTCCAAAGCCATGACGGTAGGTTCAAGAGCATCAGCTGGTAAATCTGTCACCTTATTAACTTGAGACTGAACATCTGCTTCAGCTTGTTTAGAGTCAATTTCAGATTGAAATTCCACCACAATCATGGCCATGTTTTCTCTGGAGGTTGAAGTCATTTTGGTGATGCCAGAGACACTTTTAATATTTTTTTCCAATGGCTCAGTTAAAAGTGATTCCACATCTGTTGGCGAAGCTCCCGGTAAAATTGCCGAAACAAAGACAATGGGGATATTAACTTCAGGATTAACTCTCCTGGGTAAATTCATGATGCCAAAAATACCGGCCACTACAATCAAAACGATCATTAAAATTGCCACTCTAATATTAGTCAACATTCCGGCAAAAAAGCCCTTATTTAGGTTGGGATCAAATTTTAGCTTGTGTAAATATTCGCTTAGCTCGGACATCTTTACTCCACTTGAACTTTATCTCCAGAAATGACATTTCTACTTCTAATTATTTGAGCAACATCAGTCAATCCTGATCTGATTTCCACCATACTGCCAAAAACATCTCCCAGTTCAATTTCCTGACTTTGAGCCAAACCATCTTTAATCACAAAGACATAAGCTTTATCTTGTAACTGATGAACACAATCAATAGGAATTAAAGGCAGAGTAGCAGTACTTTGGGCTTGGCCAACCGGAATTTTAACGCTGATATACTGACCATCACTTAAATAATGACCGTGCAAATCTTCTGGTAAATAATAGGTGGCAGCAAACTGTCGACCAGCTACTGCTTCGCGACTGATATGAGTTGGGACAACTTTAAAAATCTGATCATCGATCAGAAAATCAGTGGCATCATACTCAGAAACTTTTAATGCTAGATTACCGGGAAGTTCCACCATCGCCTTAAGTTGATTACTATTTCCTTGAATAGTAAATAGTGTTTGACCAGGATTAACCACTTGACCAACTCGAACATAAACTCGTTCAACCACACCACTTACAGGACTGGCTGGAGACATTAAAGATTCGCCAATTCTAGCAATTGATAAGTTAAGCCCAGAGATATCTCGAGATAACTCCAAAGACTTAATTTGCAAATCAAGCTGTCTAAGGGCGGTATCTTTTTGTAAATTACTGATATTAACCTGAGGATTATCTTGATTAAAAGAATATTCTGAAGATCTTACGGCGGCTCTGAGTTGATTGACTAAACCTAAATAATTAGCTTTGCTTTGTTTGGTGGCTAAGATAGTAGCTTGATTATCAGCCGCATTAGTAGCAGTTTCTAAATTTTTTAAATTATCACTAATGGTATTTAAAATTGATTCATTTAAAGATAATTGATCTCGAGTTTCTGAAAGGGATTTTTCTGTCAAGGTTCTTAAGTTATCATTATTTTCATCACTTTTAGTCGCCAATTCTTTTTGTTTTTCAATCGTCTCTTTTTGTTGATCGAAATTGTCTAGATTAAATTGGTACTGTTTTTCTGCTAATTGTCTTTGTAGTGATGGCAAACTGCCACCTTGATAATTGGTTGATAATCTTAAAAGGGTATTACCTCTTTTAACAGTTTGTCCTTCTATATAGTTAATCTTTTGAATCACGCCAGCAGATTGAGCCACCACACTAACTACTCCAGATTTTTCAATCTTAGCTTGAGCAGTGATGGTAGGAGCCTGACCAATTTGGAAAACGGTGACAGTTTTCGCTGACTTCTCGATGGTTTCTTCCACCTTTGGCTTTCGCAAAAAATTGCCAATTACAATCATGGCAAGTAATACCGCTAAAATACCTAAGAAAAAAGTAAAAGGTTTGCTTTTAATCTGTTTAATAACAATTCTTTTCAATTTGATGGTTTTGATTTTAAAACCACTCACCATTGAAGATGTTTTTATATAGAGGTTATTGAGTGCTTTCATAGCGGATTAATATTCTACTTTATTAGTTTGCTAGAGCCAAAAGAGAGATTATATGTCAGATATTGAAATATTTCAATATGAACGATGTCAAATGAATAAAAAAGGGACTCCACGGCACATTTGGCCGGGGAGAACATGTAAGGCTGGAGCTAGTTCAACTAGTCATCCAGATCGAGCGGAGGCATGTCTCCACTGAACGCGGATTCGAAGAGCAGCAAACCAAAGAAAGCTTCCAACGCTTCCTCAAACTGATCGAGGGTCGGAAATCCGGTGTCATCACCGCGCACTTCGACTGTCTGCTCAACGCAGACTTCTCCCGTATCAGTAAAGAAAGCCGTGGCGCGACCACATCCGCAGTCGCAACTCTTCAGCTCGGTTTCCCGTCCTTCAAACGAACCCTTCGTTGTATCAGTGGGCAGAACATTATTTTGGGCCATTAATTCACCTCCATGGTGTAGGCCAAACTTCCGAACGACGGTGAATTATATCAATAAATATCAAATAATGTCAATACATGGGACTAAATAAAAAATCGCCCTCCATATTTGGGGGGCGAGATCAGACCTACTTTCCCAAAGCCAAAGTCGCTAAAATCAACTTTGCCAGGAATTCAGGGTCAACCAGCAAAACCAGCGCCAGCACATCTTCGTTATCGGCGATAACTTTGAGAGCCAGCATCGGATCAAGAGCTGCCAGGACATACAGAATCAGCATTTCATCCTCATTTCAACTGAACCGGTCAAGAAGAGTACTATATCACTTACAAACAAAACAATCAATATTATAGGTTTTAATCACTTTCTTTTAGAAAAATCAACTCTAGTAAACTTATTTATTTATCCCTAAACTATTTGAGGCTCACAAGTACTCTTATATGATCAAAAGAACTCGTTTACTACTTATTATGATTGGTTTATTGATGCTAATGACCACCTCGACTCTAGCAACATTTTTTTACGGTCCTAAAATCTTTGCTTATTTTTCCAATAGTCAGATAGCTGAAGTACCAAACATTATTGTTCAAATTACACCTACTCCTCAGCCTAGTACCATATCCGAGCCAGTAGCAACCTCAGCAGCGACTATCGCTGTAATTAAAGAAAAAAATTCCACTCCATCCGCTCAACCTAAAATTGAAAACAAAATAAAAACTAACAATCCAGATTTAGCTACTGCAGTCATGAGCTACTTCAAATTATCAAATCAGGAAAACATTAATATTATTAACCAGACGGTCACCCATGCTCAGGGACAGGTAGGACAAAAGTGGTGGTTAGCGGTCAATGCCAGAAGTGGTTGGAAGATTGTAGCTTCCGGCACTAGCTATATTAATTGTAATGACATTTCCGGGTTTAATTTCCCCTCATCCATGGCCCCAGCCTGCTGGGACAATGCCACCAATCAGCTAATCAATCGATGATAGTTATTGATCCTTTTTTCCGATAAAATGAATTGATGGCTTCTTTATATCATCTCGTCACAAAAATCCTTAAAAAACCGAGTGTTACTTGGCTACTATTAATTTTTTTACTACTTTCCCAGCTATTTATTTTCAAAAAAATTAAAGTACTTGACCTATTATCCGGTCAAAATCCCATGCTTGATTTTGACTCTTACTATTATATTGTCCAAGCGGTTTTTAAAGGCCAACATCCATATCAAGTTAGTACCATGCAAACCATGGGACCACCAACAGTCATCATTCCTTTTTTGCCTTTCGGGCTATTTTCTCTAGAGTGGGGGAGAATAATCATGACAATTCTTAATTTAGTCTCTTCATTTATTGCTTGTTTTTTACTAGCCAAGCAAATCACCAAAAAACCACTGTTGCTGACCACTTTGGTCTTCTCAAACCTGTTGTGGTTTTCTTTTCCAGCTCGTTTTTCCCTTGCCCTAGGTCAGCCAAATTTAGTAATGATGTTGTTAATTACCTTACTAATCACAAACACAAATGAAAAAATTAAGTCACTGTCTTTTGGACTATTAATTTTATTTAAAACTTTTTTTGTTTTCCCGCTGTTAACTCTAATTCCTAAACAAAACCGGCTATTATTTCTGACTTTAGCTGTTATTGGTGGGTTGATGTTGTTATCACTTCAATTAATCAAACCCCAATATTACTATGACTTTATGACTCAAAGACTAATTCCCACGACTATTTCAACTCAACAAATAAAAGATGTTGATTACTATAATCAATCTCTTAAAACAACTTTTGCTAGATTTAATTTGTCCAACTATTACTCAGTGTCTTATATCCTGCTTGTTTTGATCAGTCTGGGGTATTTACTTTTATCCAAAAATTTTTATGCCGGGATAGTTATTAGTGTCATATTATCTCCAGTTATCTGGCAACATTATTTTGTCTATCTATTTCCTATTTTTATCTTCATGGCTGGAAAATTGTTTAAAACGAAGAGATATCTAGAATTACTAGTTGTATTGATAGGCTTGAGTCTGATGCTACCAGAATTTTCTTGGCTACAAAGACAGCCAGCGACACTTTTTAACAGCCTGGTGGCTAGCCACTATCTAGCTTCAGCACTATTACTACTGTTTATTTGCATCAGCCAAAAAACTCAAACTGAAAAAAATTGAATTATTTCTGAAAACTAACTTTAACCCCGATCTCATCTACAAGGGGGAGATCCTTTTTAACTCTTTGCCAAAATTTTTCCGATAGTTTTGAAGAATAGCCAGCAAAATTACCTCTTTCCATACCAGAACAAAGTCTTCTTTCCCAATCTCTGATAATATCTAAAACTCGAATACCTTGAGTGTGAAATTCTGCTTGATTACTTTTATCCAGTTGATATTGATCATGAATTTGTTGAAATTGGCTAAAAATTTTTTCGTTTTGCTGTTTCATCAAATCATAGTATTGTAAATATTTTTGTTTCTGCGACATAACACTAACTATACCAAATATTTTATTTCTAGCAATTAATGTTATCTAAGAGAGAAAAACTAACTAAGTTATCTTCTAGAGACAAACTCATTATCTCTAATAAAGTAACGCAGAGCTAAATCCTGACCAGTGCTAATTCCAATTCTAAAAGAAGTACCAATCTGTTTGGGATCTAAGCTGGGTTGATCCATAATATATAAAGGGGGATGAGTTAACAATACTTGGTTATGAGTTTTGTTAATTGCCAAAGACTGAACTAATTTTGATGGTCCATTACATAAGGTTTTAATTTTCTCCATTCGCCGAATTTTTTTCATTATCTCAATTCCCATCACTGGTTCCAAAGATCTAATCAAAACGGCCTCTCCCTCAGCTTTAGTCACCACATTAAAACAAAAATGCATCCCAAAAATAGAATAGATGTATGATCGGCCAGCTTCACCAAATAAAGCCTCATTTCTTTTGGTTTTTCCCCGAAAAGAGTGAGACGCTGGATCATTAGGAAAAAGGTAAGCTTCCGTTTCGACAATTCGCCCGGCCATGGTACCCAAAGTAGATTCATGGACCAAAAGTTTACCTAGTAAATTTTTGGCAACTATTTTGGTGTCCTGCCTGTAAAAATCTTGAGGTAAAATCATATATGAAGCTTACTATTGATCTTTAAAGCTGTATAGATACAAACTTAACCCAAATATGACGATTAACGAAGTCTATCAAAACTACCAAATTATTCCCATCTTGCAGCTTCATCAACTGCGAGTAGCTAGTGTGGGGCTAAAAATCAGTCAGTATTTTAACCAGATTGATGACCAAATCATAACTACTAGTTGTTTACTTCATGACATGGGTAATATTCTAAAAATTGACTTTGATAGCCCATTGTCAGTTCAAACATTAACTGAAAATGAAAGAAATGAATATAGGAAAATAAAACTAAAAACCCAAGAAAAATATGGTGATGATGAACACCTAGCCACCTTAAAAATTCTTAAAGAAATTGGTGTTAAACCAGAAGTATATCAATTGATTGAAGCCATGTGCTTTACTCAAATTATTAACACCGATTTTTTATCTTCTCCCCTTGAACACCAAATTTGTGAATATGCCGATATGCGAGTCGACCCTTTTAGCATTGTCAGCCTAACAGCTAGACTTGAGGATTTAGAACAAAGATACCAACAACGTCATCCTACAGCCCAAAATAAACAGAATCGACTTAAGTTTGCTCAGTTGATGAAAAGCGTTGAAAAACAAATTTTTGCTCAAATTGAACTTAAGCCTAGCATGATCACAGAGTCGAATCTAAATGATACAATAGAGCATCTGAAAAAGTTTGAGATTTAAGTAAGATTACGTAACAAAGCTATGATCGTTTATGCCGAAATGGCGGAATGGTAGACGCGCACGTTTCAGGTACGTGTGAGAGCAATCTCGTGGAGGTTCAAGTCCTCTTTTCGGCACGCTATGGAATGGACTAGTGATTTAGCATATGCAGTCGGATTAATGGCCACTGATGGGAGTCTATCAAAAGATGGCAGACATATTACTTTTGTTTCCCAAGATATAGAACAAATTTTGAATTTGTTGAAAATTTTAAAACCCAAAAATAAAATAAATTCAAAAAGAGGGGGATATCCTGGTTCTAAAAATAGTTATTATGTTCAATTCAGTAATGTCAAACTGTATAAACTTCTAATTTCGATAGGTCTGCATCCAAATAAATCAAAAACTCTAACTAAGATCAATATTCCTGATCAATATTTTTTTGACTTTTTAAGAGGGTGTCTGGATGGCGATGGATTTACTTATTCATATTGGGATAAACGATGGAAGTCTAGTTTTATGTTTTACTCTGGACTAACCAGTGCCAGTCCTATCTTTTTAAATAGGATCAAAGAAAGCATTAATAAATTTTTTGAAATTAATGGCACAATTAAAACGTGTGGTAAAACTGCCTATCAATTGGTATATGCAAAAAGAAGTTCTTTAATCCTGATGAAAAAAATCTATTATTGCGATAGAATAACATGTCTTTCGAGAAAGAAGTTTAAAATTAACGCTGCATTAGATATAATCAGAGAGCAAACAAGCCGGGATGCCGAAATGGTAGACGGGCGCGCTTGAGGTGCGCGTGTCGCAAGACATGGAGGTTCAAGTCCTCTTCCCGGCACAAAAGGATGCTTAGCTCAGTTGGTTAGAGCGCTTCGTTTACATCGAAGAGGTCGGGGGTTCGAGCCCCTCAGCATCCACCAAGTCAATTTTGTTGCTGAAATCCTGATTTAAGTAAGGTAAAATCTACTTCTATTAAGGTAACAATCTTGCCAAGCTAGCCAAGTTGGTCACGGCGCATGTCTGAAAAACATGAGATTCAGGTTCGATCCCTGAGCTTGGCACCATTTGTCACTACCAAATGGTGCCGAAAATAATCATTCCTACTTGCTTTTTTTGCTAATATTCCCTAAATTGTTTATATCCCAAACATCAATCAAAGACTGACGATCTTTTTTGAATTGGTAATTATTCATTACTTCCGCCTTAAGGCGGATTTTTTATTCTGGAGGTAAAGATGGAAAACACAAAAACTAGATATGCAGATCGGGCTGGCGACAGAAACAACAATTCAAATCAATCAGAATGGGAAGTGCTAATGACCATCATCAGAGAAGTCCATGATGGAATATCCTTGAGTATGTTGATCCAACTTTCTCGAGTTAAACTTATACCTGGAGGCAGTCCTTTAACAGCACAAGTAGAAAAACAAATTGAAAACAGAGCTAATGAACTCGAAAAACAGGGGAATATTCCCCAAGCTCAAGCAATTTTAGAAGCTTTGGCAAAAATTTAAATTATTTTCCAACAACCATCTTATACATCTGCTTAACGAAATCGATTAACCATTTTACGATTTCATAAGTATAGATGGGTATTTTTTTTAAAATTGTCTGAATACTTTGACCAGATAATTTATTTAAATCTTGTTGGTTGTAATAGTTTGCCATAAGTATCTGTATTATAGATCCAGACTGAAAAATCGCAAACAAATCTAAGTTAAGAACTAAATCATTCACATAATCTGATTTTGTTGTACAATATAGCAGTTGTAACATCTTGCGGCGGTAGTTCAGGGGCTAGAATGCTTCCTTGCCAAGGAAGAGGTCGAGGGTTCAAATCCCTTCCGCCGCTCCATACGGGACACCCTTGTCCCAGGAGCCTTGAATGTATTGATAAATAGGCCTAATTTCATGGTTCAATGTACCGTTATAGTCCCAAGACAGTCCTGAGGGGAAGATTGAACCAAGTAATACTTTAGCCTGGTTAATGCTTGAGCTTTTATATGTCTCTCCTAGATCTGCAAGTTTTGTACGCATAAAATCAGTCACTTTATCAATGTTGTACTGATCAATGAGCGAGTCTTCTTTGACAATTTGAGCACGAGTCATTTTCTCTTCAATAATGGCGTTTTGTTCTTTAAAGATCTCATCAGAGTAAATACCTGATAAATTCTTCTCAACTAATTGTCGACGCGTCTCCCGCTCTATACCGGGCACCCATTTTCTCTTCAGTAACAATCTTTTTTAAAATTAATAACCACTATATAGTTTAATATATTGGTTAACATTTCTTTCCCAAGCGTCAGTGATGATTGTGTAAAATGTGGTTGTCTGGTATCTTTGCTCAGAAGATGTCAAAACTCGAGGCCAATGAACATTCTCCAGAAAAGGATAATTATCTTAAATGGTTAATTAGAGAACATCCCGAGATTGTAATATGGCTGCTGGTGACTTTGTCGGGAATAGGGTCATTGTGGCAAAAAGATGTGGTGGAATTCAAAAGCGCCAATCAGGATTACCCTGAATATGATCAGACAATAGACTGTGATTATTTGGTTGATCATCGAAGTGATGCCACCGGTTTCATGAGACAACAAATGGCAGCTTTTTGTACAGTAGCAGAATTTATGCCTGGGGTAGAAGGTGATAGCTTAGTCACACCGGAAACTATGGTTGAATATATTGAGTATGACGCCAATGATCCAGATGCTGCCTATAATTTAATGCAACAATTAAACCCCTTGTTTGTCTTTGATGCTGAGGAACCTTTTGATGACCCCGGAGAAGACTTAGATATCGGCTTGATCTATAGAGTCAGAATAGATCCGACTAATGGGACACTACGTCTAGCTATTGGTTTAGCATTCAATAAGGACTTAGGAGTGATGTCGGGATATCTAAATGTGTTGGGGGTTAGGGTAGAGTTAGGTGAAGGAGGCTTAGGATTACTGGAAGATTATGATGCTCATCCTGGAGATTTAGAAGTAATAGAGATTAGAGCTATACCAACGCCAGAAACAGGCCCTAATACTTATCGATTAACCTCTGTCAGAGTCCAAGTTCATGGTGGCCAAATCACATATCCCTGGAGTAGAGTGTCGTTCTTTCGCATGTTCCCAAATCATTATGTGCCAATCTTTTACGTAGCTGGCGGCAAACACACCATCGCTCTTAATCCCAATATTTGTAACCGAATTGCCGCGATTGACCGGTTTGGCATCTCTGGAGGTGGACAAAGTTGCGACGTGAATGAACAGTCTCAAGCAATTCAGTTGCCAGCAGAGCAGTGTGCGCAGATAGTTTTACAGGAAGATGGGACTTTTAGTAATCCCTTTGCCTCCTGCCTAGATTTGGCTCGAATGTTTCCCGGGGAAAATATTAATAATCAATATTTTTGTGGGGGAGAAATGCCTGGGCAAATCTGCCCTGGACCAGCGGGACCATCGTTTTTAACCCACAGGTAAGAGTGGATTAAATTTAAAGTAAAAAAATTACCGCCCATTTATCTACCGGCAGCACTAAATTATATAAATATATTTTAATATCTACTAGTCTGACTATTTGTCTTGATTTATAATGCAACTTAGTAGCATTCATCAGTTTCACCAAACTAAGCAAAAGTTTGAACACTAATTAAAAACTTCAAGAAAGGTCAAGATGCATAACAATACAGGAATCGTTATTTCTAGAATTTTTAAAGCGCCCCGAGGAAAAGTTTGGCAGGCTTGGACTAATCCGGAGATGGTTAAAAAATGGTGGGGTCCGAAAGGATTTTGGGCACCCAGTGTTAAAATCGACTTTAAAGTCGGGGGTAAATATATTTACGCCATGCACGGACCATCAGGATCTGAGTTTGATCTGGATATGTATAGTTCGGGTGTTTATAAAGAAATTGTCCCTTTAAAAAAATTAGTGGTCACTGACTACTTTTCTGATAAAAAGGGAAATCTGGTAGATCTAGTCATCATGGGCATGGATGCAGATATGCCGGCTGAAATGGAAGTAATTGTTACTTTTGCAGATGAGAGGGGGAATAAGACCAAATTAACCATTACCTATCCTAAGCCTAAATCTGAAATTCAGTTCGAAGCTATGAAAAAAAGCGGTATGGAAGACGGCTGGAATTCAAGTTTAGATAAAATGGCCAAACTGGTTGAGTAAATTTTTGTTTTAGGTTGCTATAATCATGTCATGTCATCTACCGTTAGTTTTGAAAAAATAAATAACAAGAGTGTTTTTCAAATTTTTTCTCAACCTGATCAGCCAACCAAAAAAATCGTCATCATGTCTCATGGATTTAGAGGTTCTAGTGTTGGTCCAGCCCGCAGTTTCGTCAGTTTCGAAAAGTTACTTTTACAGGCCAATATGGCCGTCTTAAGATTTGACCAACCCGGATGTGGTAATTCTCAAGGGAATTTCCTTGATTCCTCTTTTAATGAATGGATTAATACTACTTCTTACTTTGCTCATAAATACCTCGATCTAGGCTATCAAGTGGCGTTATTTGGTCAGAGTATGGGAGCAACCAATACCATGGTTGTTGCAGGCCAAGAAGATTTGAAAAATAAAATACCCTGTATCATTTTATGGGTCCCGGATGCTAAAAGTGGAGTTAATGTTCAAGCCGATCGGATATATGAAGAAGATGGTCAAAAATATCGTGGCCAATTTTGGCTAGAAGCTAAGCAGGCGGATTTTTTTGCAGCCCTCGATAAATATCCTGGGAAAATTCATTTAGTATATGGGGAAAAAGATCGCTACGTCCCTCTTGAACTAAGAGAAAAAACAGTGGAAAAAATCAAAGCTAAAAATCAACCATACATGATTTTACCTGGTCAAGATCACAGTCCTTGGGAGGAAAAGATTGCAGCCGTGGTATTTGAGCAGGAATTAAAATTTTTACAAAATAATTTTTAATTACCTTTTTTCTATTTGAAGTTTAAAATCTTAACATCTAAATATTGTGATGTATAATCCCTTTTATCGTTTCTGGAGTTAGAGGAGATAAACCATGACTGCAATACTTGGTGGTGTTGAATGGCTGGCAGAAATGGCCGGCTATCAAATCGAAGTCATCTTGGCTGAATATATTATCGCTGACTTCGCTCACATCAGTGGCGAAACAGTTGATAATTATTTTCAAGTAGCTGATGACGATGATGATTGCCCCAAAACTGAAGTATATGACCTGGAAACCGTTGAAGATACCATTAAGCAACTCCAAGCTAAAACAGAAAGAGATGCCCTCGATGAGATGGTCTTCAAGTTCTTTTCTAAAATCGTCGAACTGGTGGGGGGAAGAGGTTTAACCCCTGCCATTGTTCGCGAAGCTGCCGAAGCAGTTGGCATGCTCGAATAACAAATATCCCCTCCTGAAAAGAGGAGGGGATTAATCTGTTTTACTTAATTAGCTAATCAAATTAATTTAGTACGAATTACCAGCTACCACCCCCACCCCCGCCACCGCCACCACCGGAAGAGCCGCCAAAACCAGAGCCACCTGATGAACTGGAAGATGAAGGATTGTAAGACAAAGTACTACCCACCTCATTACTAAAGCCCCCTACAAACTGAGCGGTAGACCAAGTGGTCATATTGGTTGCGTGTAGATACTCAGGAGGTTTTAAGTTTAATTCTTGCATCTGTTTAGCTAATTGATCAACCACTCCTAGTGAGACGGCAAAAGGTAACACCTCTTCAATAAATAGATGTTTTTCTTTAACTTCTTCTCGCCATTTCCCATATTTAATGGATTGTTTTAAGCCTCGAGCTTGAAGCCATAAATTGTTGCCCACAGCTGTTTTTTGCGGTAGGTTATATGCTAGTAACAAGCCCATTGGGGCTTGGAGGATGAGTAGGGGAATCGGCCAATAAATTTGAAACGGAGCCAGCTTCATCATCACTAATCCAAAAACTCCAGAAATTAACAAAATGAACAAAGTGATCCCAATAGCTCTAACCACCGAGGGTTTGTTGGTATAAATCTTTTTATCCATCAAAGAGGCTTCCAATTTCTCACTGGCCTTTTGCATGGTTAAATAAAAAGTTCCTTTGAGTTTAGAAATTTTGACCGTTTCTCCTGAGTCAAATAACTCTTTAAATAAGTAAGCTTGAACCTCAGGTAATGAGTCTGAGGCTGGTTTTAATTTAGTTAGTTGATAATCTCGACTTTTACCCAAGAGTTTCTTTTCTTCAATCAATTCGATTCTCAAAAATTTTTTTCGAGCCAACTCTAAAATTTCCGCCACGATATCTCTAGAGTCAACTTTTTCATCTAGTAAAGCTCCTGATTCTCCAGGAGTTAAATCACTTAAGGGAGCATAAACCATGGGAGTGCGAGAGGATAACTGCAAAGCTTTTTGTCTAAAAGGTTTTTTGGGGTCCAGTTCAAAAACATTAGCGGAAAGAAATTCAAAATCCCGTCCTTTCTTCCACCACCAATAAAAAATAATGACGATTGGAAGTGGGATCAAGAAAACCACCCAGTTATACCACAACCAAGACATAAAATTATCAAACTTAGAAGGGAAGACCAACTGATTATCTTTATCTAAAGCTAAAACCACAGTAAAATTTTGACCATAATCAATTTGCTGATCATAGCTAAATTCTGCCTGATTTTTTGCTACAATTTTTTTCTGACATAAACTGTCATTGCCACCCAGTAAACCTGTAAAACAATCGATTTGATCAATTGAAGCAAAGTCAGAAGTTATTTGGGTTGAAGATTTTAGAATTGGTATTTGCCACCCTTCACCGGTAATATCCCAATATAGTTCATCATGGGTCTCAAAGGCATTGAGGGCTTTTTGGACCCGATATTCAATTAAATAAGTTTTTTCTTCAGTAAAAGTCGAATCTGGATCGCCAATTTTTAGAGTTAAATTCTTAGAGTCATAAATACTAGAGTAAGGAATATCTTGACCTTTTTCATCCTTAATCGAAATTTGATCAACTCTCATTTGATACTTTAAACCGTCACGATTGTAATCAATTGGTAGATAGCGATAAATGCCATGTTTATCCAAAGTAGTTTGGTAAACGATTCTTTCTTGGATAGACAATGAGGTATCCTGATTGATAGTTATTTGGGAATCAAAGGAATCAATTTGTTCCGGTAGTGAAGTTAGCGCCAAACTGGGTCGGGAAAAGATACAAAAGAAAAAAATAGATAAAAAAACCAACAGAATTCGTTTCATGCTTTGATTATAACTCTAAATAGTAACAAAAAAATTAATGTAACTGACCAAATTTAATAAAACTCTTAGTGGGAAACTTAGTTCTATAAGCATTCACGATCATATCTGCTGCCTGGGTAATAGGAAAATTGCTAGTATTGATAGTTAGATCATAGGAATTCACTTTAGTGATATCTTTGTGCAAAAATTGTTTAACAAAATCTTTTCTTTCTTTTTCAATTTTGGCAATTCTTTCTTTGGCTTCAGCTTCGTCGACATGCTCAAACTCCATGGCTCGAAGGATTCTCACCTTTCTGGGTGAAGTGACATTAACATGCAATCCTTTTTCAAAGGGGGTCATGAAATTTGCCCCTCGACCAAGAATCACCACATTACCTCTCAGGGCAAAGGTTAAAATAATTCTCACTAGTTCAGTCATAAATTTAACATCATCAACATATTCTTCATTTAACAAAGAATGAACCATATCAGAAATCCAAGATCGACTTTTTTCGTCAACGGCTTTAATAATTTCTTTTCTTTTTTGGGTAGATTTGGCTAACTCATCAATGATCAGTTCATCCACAAAATTAAACTTCAATCTCTTAGCTACCAGTTGAGCAATTGGTCGACCACCGCTACCTGGCTCTCTAGCAATGGTGATGTAAGGTTTAGCAAATGCCACTTCCAGATTTTTAGTATCAGGTAAAGCTAACCTCTCTCTAATATTGAAGGCATTAATTATTTTATTTATCAGGGGGTAATATCGGACAGACATAACTATATGATAAAGTATGACAAAACTGATAACAATACGGCATGGATATGTATAAACTAACAAAGCCTCTGGTATTTGCCAAAGGCTTTATTAAAATAGGAGTTTAATCAGGATGCTTGTACATCCCCGGATAAACCACTTGGATAACTTTAGCCAGCGGACTAAGCGCATTCCAGACATGCTCTATGTCCTTATAACCACCGAAAATCTGGATTTCAGGCAGCTGTCCATCGGTATGAATGTCACTATTGAATCACTCTGCACTGAAAGTGCGGAGTTTTCCTCTCTAATGTAGAAACAAAAAAGGACGTAGCTGAGTACTACGTCCTTGCTCTGTTGTTTTCAATTGTTATTTTTTGGGATCAAGCTTACTGGCTGCCTCCCTGACTTTATGAAACGCTGTGTGTGAATTCCCCAGCTTCCACGCGGCCTGCTCAAGGATGTTAGCAACCAGAATACGGCCAACAGCCGATGTGGGGTCAATAACTTTCTTGACCTCCTGAGTAGCTGCCAGAATGATTGCCAAAGCAGCTTCATCGCTGTTTTTTCCACTCACAGCTTTGCCAACTTCAACAACTACTTTAACGCTTTGTTCCGCCTGCGAAACATATACATTACTGGCCATGGATTTTCCCCTTTCATAGCCATAAAAAAACAGAGTTTGAAATTATTAATAAATGATGGAGATATACACCCCAATCATTTACTAACTACGACTGATTATACCAATAAAAGACATTATTATCAATCCTATAGGCTTATTACGCAATTACTCAACAGCTTGGAAACGATTTAGGTATAAAGTTGAAGAATGGCATATACTTCAAATCCCAATCTGGCAAAAGGGCTAAGTTGGTTTAAAAACTAAAAGAGCCTTAGGGAATTACCTAAGGCTTAATTTTGTTCTAAACTGCAACTTGCTTACTCGGCGATGATGAAAAAGTTGTCTTGTGCAAGAGCTTTTTTGACTCCCACACAAACCGCGGTATATGGGACATCCTCTCTGGGACCTCCCATAACATAGTTCATGATTTGCTGTTCCCAGCCATCTTGTGAACCTTTCAAAGGAAGTTCGTACAGGTTAAAGCCTTTCTCAAGCCCTTTCACCCAGCAGAAGTTACTTCCTATCACTACATAGCACCAATCCCCGTAGGGGCCAGGTACTTCTGCGTGAACGATTGCAACATCATGTTGAACCATTTCTCCAGCTTGGTTAAATCCAACTGTTGAGAAACCTTCCTGTATGACTTTTGCGGACATGTTTCACCTCATAGAAACAAACTCAGTTAAAGAACAAGGTTTGTAATGGGAGGTAAAGTAAGGCTGTGAAACACAGCCATTTCACCGTCTCAAATACAAATCCATTATATCAAAATATATGACAAAGGTCAATTGTTATAGGATAATATTCGATTATATAATAGTTTCTAAAAACAACTATCCTTAAAATTAGCAATTTGCATCTTGAATGATTGCTGTTTCATTTGTTCGGTGAGTTAGTTCTTGTTCAACTTGCTTCCTGATGACTTCAATATCTGGTACTAAAAAAATCCATGTATCAAGACCAATTTTCCTTAATTTCCATTTCCTGTTCGGTCATTGAATTGCCATTACGAACAAAAATCAGACAACTACATTGAGGACAGTTCATCTAGCGATTAATTTCTTTACCAACGTCTTGTTGACAATTTAGGTATTTATTTCTCATATATTTTGCGTATTAAGTTTTCAGCTACCGGTGGCAAACGATATTTTGTGCCAACTTCATCAATACCAACAAAGCCAACCCAGTCAATATCTGGGTCAGTTGGTTTTACCAAATTACCGATGGGTTCCGCTAGGAAAAACAATTGTAGTGTTTGGTGGTAAGTACCTTTTTTGTGATAGAACCAGTCTAGTGCCGCATGTTTTAGTTCACCCAACTTAACTTTGACACCAGCTTCTTCAAGTGCTTCTCGGCTCAAGGCATCTTCAATTGTTTCACCAAACTCAATGCCGCCGCCAACGATGTCATGCAGTTTCTCAAGTCTGTTTTTAATGACAAGTAACTTGTCATCTTTAATAACAAAAACGTAAGCTGAAACTCGCCAGCTAAGTTCTTGATTATGAAAAGGCACCGGGTCCTGGTCAGCATTCGTGAATTGTCTTTGTTGTAGTGCCTGCTCTGAATTTAGCAAGCCTAAGCGCAAAAATAAAGAGACTGAGGGAGGGGTGAGTGGATAATCATTTACTTTATTAATTGGTACCCAAAGTAACTCAGCGAAATCGTCTCCCGGCCTAATTTTCACTTCGTCAGCTTTTTGGCTCAATTTGACATTATAAACGTAAAATTGCATTTGGCACGGTACGAACTCTCCAGAAGGTAGCTTTTTAGAAGTAGTAGCTGAACCAAGGTCATCAGCTAATGAAATTCTAGCGGAAGAAATGTTTATACCAGTTTCTTCCATAACTTCCCTGATAAGGGTTTCACTGTGCTCTTCACCTTCTTCAACTCCACCGCCGGGAATATGCCATTTGTCAAGGTAAACTCCGCCACGGCTATCGCCTTTTTTACCAAAGAGAACTTTATTATCAATAGAAGTAATGAGAGCGCAAACTATGGTGCGTTTTATCATAATGTGCTTTCTGTTATGAGCCTGAGTAACTTTGGAAACTGGCGATATGCTTCTCCATAAGTACCAACACTAAAATGTTTCTGGCCGGGAAGAATAATGAGGTCCCCGCCAATTTTTTCATGCAGATATTCAGCGTGTTCAAGTGGACAATATGGATCGTTGTCAGAGTGGATGAAGCACCATGTCCGTGATTTATTTTTAATTTTTTCAAAATCAAATGGCTCTACAAAAAGGTCTTTTAACGCATCCCACTCTAAGTCATTTTTGAATGAGCCAATAAGATAACAAGCTTTGACCGTAATACTTTCTGGCAATGATTGCAAAAGCCCAAGAATAGCTACTGCACCAGATGAATGACCTATCAAAATGCTATCACTGTCAAAAACCCAATTTTTATTTCCAAAAATATATTCGTTATATCGATGGATGTTTGGTTTTTCAGCACCAGGCAAATCTGGCACCCAAACTTTATAGTCGCGCGATGCTAGCTCTTTTTCAAGCCACGGAAACCAATTCTCTTGTGAGCTGCCGTTGGTGCCGTGGAGAATGAGAGCATTTTTCATATTCTTATTTCACTAATTTGAATCTGGCTATCTTTTCACCATCTTGCTCAGGTGTTTCTAGCCAGCTGCTAAGCGGTCTGACAAAAATTAAATCTTGGTCGTAGGTGGCCTGATAAATCACACATACTTCATCACTAGCCTCGATGAAACCCAAGCTGGTCACTAGATAAGTATTATCAGGATACTTATAGTGAGAATATATAGCACCAACTTCGACTAATTTTTTAGCCTCATCTAATTCCCGATGCAATTGCTTATGGTTTTTGTGATTTGGCGAAACCGGTCTAGTTGTCGTCATAGCCTGTCCTTATATTTTTCAAGAGCTGTTGCCGTCATGACAAAGAAAAACCACTGAAATACCTATATAGTCGATTTCCATCTTCATAAACGATTCAATCTATTCCTTTTGGTATAAACACTCCTGAGGGCCAGATAAAATGGATCCACTTCTTTTTTTTCTGCCTCAAAAAAGATTTTGTTATTGAAATCCCTTTCAATTTTTTCTGTCACCCAAGAAATCCATTCACTGTAATCACTAAATTTGGGCAAATTTTTCCATCCAAACTGAGGAAAAAAATCAGTCATCAAATGAAACATCGCATCGGCACTTGCCAAACATTTACCTTCTACCGTTTGAGGAAGGTTGCCAGGGTAACAGGAATGAAGTTCAACAATGTTTATCAAAATGTTTTCAATTTCTTGATTATCAAAACCAGCTTTCTTTAATATTTGTTCACTTTCCTGGTTGCCCCTAACTTCATAGTCTTTCTCATCTCTTTCCATCCAAATATCACCTAGGTCGTGAAGAAGAGCCCCTACAAAAACTTTTTCTTCATCTGCTCCATATTTAAAAGCTAATTTCGAAGCTTTTTCTGCCACCCATTGAACATGATTTTCCCACATCCATTTGCCAAGTTCTCGCTTTGAAGATTGGTATAATTTTTCTACCAATTGATAAACAATTTTTTGTCTTTTAGTTTTCATAATTTTTCTTTTATGCCTTGATATTTTTCGGTATCCAAAAGCCGTTCAATTTCCTCCCGAATGTCAGCACAATCTTCTTCTGAATAAGGTTGAAAACTTTGATAATACTCTGGATAATCGCTCACAAAAGGAAATACTAATGCATTTGGAAATGCTCTAAATCTTGAGTCGTTGGCCGGATGTGTCTCACCATTTGACCTCACATATAAATGAACATGAATATGCGGCTCTTTCTTCATACTAGGAAAATATGACCAATTGCCATTATCTTGGTAATTAATTCTAACCACATCAATACCTTTACGACGCATGACAGTGGTAATGGCTTCACCGGTGACCATAACTAGCTGCATGAATGCGACATAAAGTTCCATCGGCATTTCAGTTCGGTCTACATAGTTTTCTTTTGGTGTGACTTTAGCGTGGCCACCATTATTGCGATCATGATGCGGCTGGTCGTGGCCGCTAACCAAAAATTTGCTTGTTTCAAAAATTATTGGCATATTTTTGTTTTTATTAAGTTATTTATTGAATCCTATAGCCTGTTGGTTAATTACAGTTATTTTATCCCAAAAACCTATTTCTCCCAAAGCCAAAACTATCACGAAACAAAGTAGTCACTAATTTTGAGGTATAATAACGGTAACAAATTGAAAAAACAACCTAACCCTAGCTCTTCGGAACTGGTCATGGTTAATAAATCCTATTAAACTCCCCGCCGGGAGCTTTTGATATTTCAGCAAATTGTTTATCCAGCAACCTCTAATTATTTTCCATACTACCTCAGCCTATCTTTTTGAAAACCCAAATAAAGAATATTTTGCTTTAAATAAAAAAATAACCCTCTCACTAATAGCAAGAGGGTATGAAATATGACCGATTAATCGGCCTTCGGACTAGCTCACCTCACCTAGGAGAGCTTTGAATTGAGCGCGAGCTAGGGTAATCATCTGCCTACTCACTTCTGGATTATCCAGCAGTTCTTGCATCAGATTCACTCGCTCGGTCAAAACGCCGTTGCCAACGAAGTAGTCACGGGCAACTTCCAGCCCTTTTTGCCACTGCTCTTCGTTATCAAGGGCACCTTCAACAACGTCTAACTGGGCAAGTTGCTCACGCGCCCAAGCTTCGACCTCATCAATTGCTCTGGGTAGCATTTGAATCGCTACCACGGCATTTGCTCCTTCTGCTTCCAAAAGCAGCTGGAGCTTCTGAAGAGTACTCATTCCATCGTTCATCAGATTTTCACCTCAGTTAATCCGCATTTTATTTCGACTATGTTCCCATAAGCATTTTATGAAACATAGTCAAAAGTATATTTATTATATCATTTTGCTGAAATAGACAAAATTACCCTACTTTTTTTTAAACAAATGTTCTCATAGTGTCATCTCTAAAATGATTTAGATATCAAGATAAAAAATTGGTAGCCTGAATAGTGTTAGAATATAAAAATTATGAGTACCCCAAGGTTTTATTTTCTTGTAGCAGTCCATGCTTTTTTTATTAGAAAAGGCAAGGTATTACTCTTGAAAAGAGTCAATACTGGCTATATGGATGGTTTTTTTAGTGTTCCAGCCGGACATGTGGATGGCGGTGAATCAATACCAGCAGCAATGGCGAGAGAAATTTATGAAGAAGTCGCGATTGAGTTTTCTCAACCGTTAGCGCCCACTTTAGTGATGCACAGATTAATTTCTAAAAAAGAAGAAAGAATTGACTATTTTTTTAAAATTAATCATTGGCAAGGCAAACCGCAAAACATTGAAAAAAATAAATGTGCCGGCTTGGAATGGTATGAATGTAATAATCTCCCAGAAAATACTATTCCGTATATCAAACACGCTTTAAGAGAAATATTACTAAATAAAAATTTCACTGAATTTAGTGAAATGAGTTGATTTATAAATCTTTTTTGGTGTTGTGAGTCAGCCGGGACTCGAACCCGGGACACCCTGCTTAAGAGGCAGGTGCTCTAACCAACTGAGCTACTGACCCAACAAAAAGTGCACCAGGAGGGATTTGAACCCCCGACGCCAGGTTCCGAAGACCTGCGCTCTATCCACTGAGCTACTGGTGCGCTCTCAAGAACTAAATTATACCATTGCCGGAGGTGATATTCTATCAACCAGATCACTTTATTTCATCTGAAGATTACTGATAGCTGTATAAACCACCCCTCTAGTTTTACCATGTTTGATAATTTTCCTAGCTTTAATTAATTGATTAACATCATAACCAATGGTTCGATGGGGGATAGCTGGAAAACGGCGAGCAATACTGTCCAAAGAAATGTAAGGATGATCTTGAACAATATTCAAGATTTCTTGACGTCTTGGTAACAAACCAGATTCACTACTTTGAGTCAAAATCTCAAAAAAATCTCTCATGTCAGCAATGATGGGAAATTTCGTCATTACACTATATTTTGCTAGATTTTACCAAATATTGCAAGATCTTGCCTAATATTTTATTGACTATAGGACACCTGACTACTATACTACTGACCTAATCGCTCTTTTAGTCTAAAGGAGTTCAACCGATGATCCTATACCCTTGGACACCGGAAATCCTTCAAAAAGTGCAGGTGTTTTTCTCCCTTGGTGGAGGTGGAATCGCCCTTTTTTTCGCACTCTTCTTTTTTCTGGAAGGATTCTTATTCCAGAAATGGGTGCCTAAAAAAGATATCTGGGATATCGCTAAAGTATTATTAGTGCTAGCTATCTTGGTAGCAGCACTAGGTATCTATGTGATCATCCTGGTGATTGTAGTTATAGTTATTCTTGGCATTCTCAGTTTAGTTTGCTAAGAAAACTAACCATTACAAAAGCTCTAGTCAATACTGGAGCTTTTTTGTATTTAAAGTTAAGAACAAAAAAACCACTCGCATTAGAGCGAGTGGTGTAGGTAGAGAAGTTTAGGATTGAATCAGAATCTGACCAATCCAATGCTTCTCTGATAACTCAGGCAAATGAGCCGTCACCGTCATCAGAGTAACCGTTCCATTCTGTGTGAACAGCGCTGACATATGCGCCGCAAGTCCGATTTCACCATTTAAAACAAATGTATATATCGATTGATTGTTTTTCAACCATTCGATCTGCTCTTGCGACAGCTTGACATTGATCTTGAGGCAACCACTGACTTCAGTTAGTTCGATAATCATGGTTTTATCTCCCATGACTCATCTGACGAATATGGGAACTATATCATGTTATAGGATATAAATCAATAAATACTACTGAAAAAGTCCATAATAAGTATCGCCCTTTTTGTGAAAATTGGCTTGGGATTCCACCAAATGACGCGAATACTGATTGGGATGAATTTCCAGCACTATTGGTAATGGTGGCTGATTATTAATTCCTTTTTTAGCTATTTGGTCAATCTTATCAACCATAAAAAGCCAAAGCTGCTGACCTTGACCCTTAACTTCACTACTATCAACGTTACTCTGAACTAAAAATATTTGACCATCAGCTAATGTTTTCTTGGTGAAATTTAAATACAAAAAAGTATGCTGATTTTGTTCATTGGTCCAATGATAGCTGACTATAAAACAATCTTGATCAACTTGGTCAATTCTTTCTTGAGGGTCGGACAGTGATTTAGACGGTTCTTCATTTATCATAAAATATTTATAACAGATTTTTTTTGATTTATTTAGTTGCACACACCTCTTAGCTATGATAAAACAAACTTAGGTGAAAACCTTTATTAATCAAGACCTCTATCCTGGTGAGTTTTTACTGCATAAGAAATATGCTCAGTCAGAAATGTTATTGGAATTAGTTTGGACTCATTCCAACATTATTGCTGATATTGCCTTATTGGTTCTGGAAAAACATGAATTCAATAAACTAGAATTAACTCGAGAGTATATTATTCAAGCGGCACTACTCATGGAAGTTGGGGTTTATTTATGTGGTGGCTATGAATGGATGCCAGGCCAAAGTCCTTCGGACAAACCATATATCCAACACGGGATTATCGGAGCCTGGATTCTAGAAAAAGAAGGCTATAATCCGCAAATCATTCAAGTTGCTCATAGCCATAGTGGGGTAGGGGTAACAGCGGAAGATGTTCGCAACTTTGGTCTCGACTTACCAGAAGCAGATTATGTTCCCCGATCGCAACTACAAAAATTAATGGCTTTTTCTGCTAAATACCACAGCAAAGCTCCCAAGTTTAAAAACACTCAAGATATCAAAAACTCACTGATGAAATTTGGTCAACAAAAGATTGAAAAATTTGATGAATGGCTAGACGAATTTGGTGAACCAGATTTAACTGAGCTAATTGCTAAATATGATTCTTGGCATAAAGGATTTATCTATCAAATTCAACAACTCACACCCGGGTCGGCCAGTATACCAACCCCACCGCTTAACTCTGCCGGTATTGCCCAATAACAGCTAATTACCTTGATTGATTGTTTCCAAAGCCTTTTTAAAGGCTAAATATTGACTGGTGGGTTGACCATTCTCATCAAGGAAAGAAAAGCCCGCAAATGGGCCGGGAGCACCTTGAAGGACAAAAGGGGTCACGCCTTTAACACTGGGATCCGACCAAATGTGTTGTAAAGCAAAAAGGTAATATGATTCTAACCATCGCTGAGTATATCTATTGGTTTCCCAGCCGGTTTCGGTGATAAAAACTTCAAAATCTTTACCAGTTTTATTTTTCAAGTAAGCTAACTCTTCTTTAAAACCACTAAGAGAGTTTCGACCCTTTCTTTGCGGGGCAGCACTAAAAGCAGGATTAGGGTAGGAGTGAGAATTCCAATAGGCAACTTGATCAAAAACTTGAGGATTTTCCTGATACATTTGGTCCAAGTAAACAAAAGCATCAAGCGTGGTTTTAGTATTAGCCGCGGCTAAATCCAGTCCGGCAGGTAGAACCTTAAAATTTTTCTCTTCAGTAGTTGCCCAGTTGGCCCCAAAAGCTAAGACTTGAGCATATTGCGCCGGATCAATCCGTCCGCCCCATTCTTTGGCATGATTTGGTTCATTAAAAAGGATAATATACTTCTCTTGTGTGGGCCAATTAAGTTCTGATAGAAAATCAATCATTTTGACCAAGTGATAACGATCAGGTATCTCCCAGGCGTTATCTTGGTACTGAGTAGCTAAACGAATAATGGGAATAATTTTTTGTTCTTTAGCCTGGTCGAAGAAAGTTTGCCATAGTTCAGCTTTTTCTAAATCCTGGTAAGAAAAAGGGATGGTCACGTAATGCCACTCATCATGGTTCTCAGATCTAATTAGCTTTTCAGCCTGAGTAATTTCCTCAGGATGCAAAATATGAATCCCTAAAACACTGCCCTGGGCAAAGGCAAGTGGGGCCTGAAAAAGATAAATCGCTAGTATTAAAATGAAGATAATTTTCCTCATATTTTCTATATTATAGGATAACATTTTTCCCCTAATTTGTTTAGTAGTAAAAGCCTTTTTTTTGATGCTGTAGAATAGGGGCACAATGAAACGAATCTTTTTTATTTATTCCTGGCTACTGCTGTCAATTGGCGTCATCCTAATTAGTGTCTCCTCGATTCATTTTTTTGCTTTGAACAAAAAACTGCCTTTTTTAGATCAAAAAAATCAAAAGACTGACAGTTCTCCCAAAGATGATTCGCTAGTTAATTTAGGTGAAGTTAAAGGTATCCAAACTACGATTGACAGTGAAGATGGCCGAGTCACCATTGTAACTAACTTTTTAGATCGATACAACTCACCTTTAATTCCTCACGAACATTTTGCCCAAGTCTTTGTTTCTCTGGCTGATGAAAACGGTTTTGATTTCCGCTTGCTACCTGCTATAGCTATGCAGGAAAGTAATCTATGTAAACTCATTCCTGAGGGGACATATAACTGTTTAGGATTTGGCATCCATGCCAAAGGTACTCTAGCTTTTGAAAGTTTTGAAGCCAACTTTACTCGAGCCGCTCGAGAACTAAAACGAAACTATATTGATATTGGTTTAGAAACTCCAGAGCAGATCATGACCAAGTATACCCCCTCAAGTAATGGCAGTTGGGCGAATTCAGTTAATCAATGGATGGCAGAAATGAGATATGACGATCGCAGTAAAGGTATCGCTTCAGAAACTGATGAAAATGTTTTAGAATTTGTTTTAGAAAAATAGCTAAAAATTAGCACCTATAATTTTACTATTGACATATATTATATGTGTTTGATATAGTATGTGTAGCTTCGAAGGTCTTTCCTCACCGGGAACAGCACGTTCGGAGTGCAAAGCATCCCACATTAGTGGGATTTTTTGCGGCAATTTTTCCCGTGAATCAGCCTTTTATTGACTTTTCACCAATCTTATAGTATTATTTTCACTTGTCTGTAAATCTGTGCTTCAACTAGAAAGAGGAGAACTCATATGAAGCGCTCTTTAATCTTGCTTGTTGTTTTGATGGCTTGGTCGATCCCTCAACCTGTCCAGGCGGACCCTGGGGGAAACCTTGATGAATGGGGATTCATTTATCAAGGTCTTTACCTTCAGGATTTTGACCAAGGTCAAAGTCTGGGTATCTATGGACCAGTTATGGAGCAAAATGATCGGGTGATCACCATCGGTAATGATTGGTTTGAAGGTTACCTACGGATCTGGCCTACCATTATTCCAGAAATGGAATTGGAAGGAGAAAACTTGGGAGTGATTATCTCTCCCAATCATAATCTGTATATTACCCTCGCCAATGCCGATGAGGTTTTACCCGAAACTCCCGATGTGAACCTACCGCCAGTTTCCCAACCGACGACGATGCAACCGGCACCAACACCGACAACTCAATCTGATGAGGCGTGGAATGCTTGGTGGGAAAATGAAGGGTTGGAAAACAGATCATATGTATTCCCTACAATCCATACCTATCCCATACCAAACTTCCACACGCCGGACCGTCAGGGAGAGGGTCGTGTCTTTTTCCACGCACCGGTGGAAAGCTATGATCAGGAATTACTGGTCATGGGCAGTGAAAACTTCACTGTCTCGCTAACTTGTCCAGGATGGACTGGGCAGATCGGTGATTGGATCAAAGTAAATGTGTTTGAATCGGGGGAATATACGGTGGCCGCGGTCACACCAGTAACTGGCAGCTCCGGAAACATCTACCTACAAGTAGATGCTGTAATATGCACTGGGACTCTGAACTAGCAAACAAGATGAATACAGAAGAACACCTCCCAAGCGGAGGTGTTTTTGTATTTTCAGATCTAACCTATCCCTAAGATAAATAAATGATAAAATAAATCATCTCAAAGCCGAGATGCTGAAATCGGTAGACAGGCTGGACTTAGAATCCAGTGCTCGCAAGGGCGTGCAGGTTCAAATCCTGTTCTCGGCACTAAACTTACAAGAAAAGAAAATTCCACACAGAACTAATTAATAGAAAAACAAAAGAAGACCTATATAGGGTCTTTTTTTGTATGTCACATTATACCATTACACCTCAACCAGAGTCGATCAGGGACTACAGAAACTTAATTGATCAGATTTTTAGTGATATGAGCAATAGAAAAATTGGGGCAGCTGCCTTAGCTCTTTTTGAAGAAAAAATGAGCTACTCCCAAATTTCTAAAGTATTAAAGCTTAAATCAAAAGATGCAGCTGCTTCCTTAATTTCCAAACACAGAAAGGCGAACAATGAAACGAATTAGATCTCGCCTAATACATAACAGAGGTAAGAAAAGAGTACAAAATATCTTTGGAAATTATTACTATGTCTCTCAAAAGGATCAACTTCTTCCTGTTATTACTCTTGGTCTTTTCATTATTGTTGGAGCTTTATTGTTCATATCTGGACATTTGTTCAATGATGGAGGTCAGGCTCAATCCAGCTTTGTTGTCAGAGCCTCAGAGCAGATGCCTCAGGTTGTTCAAAAAATAGAATTTATTAAAACTGAATTTTTACCCGAAACTGAGTACGACTACTTCACCCAATTATCTATTTGGTCCGCACAAGCTACCGTAGAATTTACACCTAGAAATAGAAGGTCAGAAGTTAAATTTATCCTCGAATGTTTATTACACAGAGAGTCAAGACACGATGATGCTGGTGATCACTGTGGGGATAGTGGTAAGAGTTGCGGGATCCTCCAATTTAGAGAAGCAACTTGGATAAGAATGAGAAAACAAATGATTAAGGATGGCGTAGCTACTGAAATCGGAAGTCTTTATGACGATAAGGAAGCTATTAGAACAACTGCCTGGGCTATTAATAACGGAAATGCCAAAGAATGGGGCCCAATTTTCAGAGATTCTAAAGATATTAATTATGCCAGCTGTCAGACACCAAGCTGGTACGAATAAAAACTATGAGTGCAATTTTATATCACTTAACAGTAACAGATAACAAAGGAAAAGTTCTTTTTGAGACCACTCACACTTCTCCAGTCATATTAGTTCAAGAACTACCCCAGATTAGGGATATTGCTGAACAACAAGTACTAGATGAGGAAACTAGGCTTTCTCAAATGATGCCTCAGGAACCAATTCATGACAAAAATTGATTACAAAACCTACCAAAAACCATCAAATTTTGCCAAGCTTTCACTTGGAGATAATCAGATACTTATCGTTTCCGATGGGATTATGTGCTACGAGCACGGCATGGTTTCTGGTGGCCAATATATTCCCCTAGGAACTTGTAGCGAAACAATTGATTGTGAACAGTGCAAGAAGGGATATGAGGCTAAATTAAGGTACAAATGGGTCGTTTATTTGCCTGAAATCAACGATGTTAGGGTTTTATCGGTTGGTCCTAAAACTGGTGATGAAATCTGTCAAATTGCCATAAAAGAAGGCGTTAGAAACTTTGAGCTAGTAATTAATCGGTCCGGAATTGGCAAACAAACTCGATACAAGATTAATAAGGTCGAGCTCTCAAAAATAGACGAGAAAACATTAATTTTTATCAAAAAGAAAAAAGACTATTTATATCAAAAATACCTAAGTAAATAAAAATATTAAAACCCGGTGAGGAAATAATGACAACAGACACCCAGCTTGGCTGGATAAAGCTATACAGAAAGCTACTCAATAGCCCAATCTTTTCTAGCGAGAAAGGCTTAAAGATTTGGGTTTGGTGCTTACTCAAAGCCACACATGAAGGCTATGAGCAATATGTTGGCCGTAGTTTAGTACAAATAAATCCGGGTGAGTTCGTGTTTGGTAGAAAAGCTGCTGCTCATGAATTAAGGATGAGTGAGTCTACAGTAAGGAATTGGATTGAGGTACTAAAAAAGGACAGCTACTTGGACATCAAACCATACACAAAATACTCAATAATATCAATCCAAAAATGGGATGAATACCAAGGCAGTAACAGCAAAGTGGACAACAAAAAAACAACAGATGAACAACAAATGGACACAAACAAGAATGTTAAGAATGTAAAGAATAATATATATAGCTCTCGCAAATGTTTAACTGATGAATTATGTGTCGAAGTTGCAAATCAATACTCAGTGAGCGAGGGGGCAGTTAGAGACATTCGTGACTCCTTGAATCTCTACTGCAAATCAAAGGGTAAGAAGTATTCAAACTACAAAGCTACTCTTCAAACTTGGGTAAGAAAATCCCTATCAGAGAAAAAAATAACTAAGGTCATCAAAAACCAACTTCCTAAAATGCCAGAAATTTCCGAAAAGGAAAGAGAAGCTAACAGGGCAATTATTGCGCAAACAAGACAAAAGTTAGTTGGAGGGATGAGCTTATGAACATAACTCCGGATTTATTCAAGCTAACTCAAAGAGGCCGGATTTTAAAACTCCTCCAAAGAAGGGGTCAATCAGGTGTAGCCATATTTGAAATGATAACTCCTCGTCCAGAGGGTTTGGGAGTGGCTCAGTACAACGCCAGAATCCTGGAATTAAGAGAGATGGGCTACAACATTATCAACACAATGCCCGGACATTTTGTACTCAATGATGGCTCCGCTGAGGTTGAGATCGTTAAGCCTGAGAAGAGCGACAAACTCCAAGGTGAAAACTTAAACTCTTGGCAACAAATGGGAGCCTACTTAAAGGGTGATGGTCCCAAACCAGAAGCATCACAAGATTTTATTAATACAGCCCAGGAGGCACTTTTATGAACAATGTTATCAATCCACCGGCAATCATTGAAACTATTGAGTCTGACAACTTAGCCAGCACGATCATGTCCTTACAAAGCGTGATTGAAAGAAGCGCTATTCAGCTAACACAAATTAAAAATGAAATTAAACAAAATAGAGAGAGTCTTAAAAGTATCTTCGAAAATGATCCTGAGTTTTCAGAAGCTACAGAAATAGTCAAAGATGCTAATTCTAAAATTAAAGTTTGTAAATCTAAACTTCAAGCTGACCCTACTGCTACCAGATTAAAAGTGCAAATCAGTGAACTTAAAGAGTCTAAAAAAGAGATTGAAGAAGCTTTAAGTGGTCACTTAGTTAATTACCATCAGCTAACTAATTCAAACAGTTTTGACACAAGTGATGGTGATCAATGGGAATTTAGTATCAAAGCAAAAGTTAAACCAAGACAATTAAAACTATTTGATAAATAAGGAGAAAAATGTCAGACACACAAAAATCATTTGCCATTGAAGGTTACATGAAAATTACGGGAAGAAAAAGCCAGTGGGGATACTATGAGGGCAAAATTGATTCTTTTACTAAATCAAAGCCATCACTGAGTAGTAATCAGATTGCAGTGTTTATCAAGGTTAAAGTTCCTGTAGCTTTCTTTGAACGACTAACTCCAGTTGTTGAAATTGAACTTCCAGAAGAAGCGGTTGTTTCACCTAATATTGAAAGCGTGATTAAACTCTCTGCCTTAGAAATAGCAGACAAACTCCAATTATCGGTTGAGGGCGTTGAAGATGGATTAAGAAACCTAATTAAAATAAAACAGGAGCAATTAAATAAATAATAACTTGAGAAAGTAGTTTAAAAGGAAAAACATCGGTGTTGTTCTATTAGAGACAATGCGGATTGTTGCTCGGTTCGATTCCGGCCTTTCTCACATAATTTTAAAAATAAAAACAAAAAAATGAAACAACACGGCAAAAAATATAACGAGTGGATGGTTGCGAGAAGAGCTTTATTAAAACAAGCCATTAAATCTGGTCGAATCAAAATGGTTGACGGCCATCCTGAGGGACTCTGTGAAGACTGTATTAAGTGGAAACCACTAACACCAGATCACAGAAAAAAACGAAGTCAGGGTGGGAATCATGATCAAAGCAATATCGACTGGGTATGTGTTGAGTGTCATAGCAAAAGAGATAACCAAGGAGATCCTATGGGGAAAAAAGAAACTAAAAAAATAAACTGGACTAAGTTGCACATTTGTGTCCACTGCAAATATGAAATCAGTACACTGCTATGTACTAACTGCGGAAAAATATCGATTAAAGAAGAAGTATAAATACAAAATAACACTGGAGAGAGTATGAAATTAAGAGATCGAGTAATAGAAGTAATAACCCAAGTGGCTATCGAGTCAAATTTGGAAAACCCTGAAAATAAAGAATTTTTAGCTAACAGAATAATCGAGGTGATTCACAACGAGGAAAACTCAAGGGAATTACTGCGTATCGCTCTTGAAAGGTACCTAAAGCCAGAGTATCTCGGAGACGATGAGTTGGAAAGACTTTTTGCAGGGATTCTCGCTTTTATTTGGACAAATATTTGGGGAGAACCTTATCAGCCAGTGTACATGTATCCAGTAGAAGAAAAACCTAAAAAATGGTGGCAATTTTGGAAGTAAATATGGCAAAACTACACATGACGGAATTACTAAACTCAATCGCAAAAGGGAAATTTTTTGACCTAAGTAAAAAATATCCCAAAAAAATGATTGATAGAAAAATGGATAAGGCATTACTCAAAGGTTATATAAATTTAGATGGTCTTACCCCTCAAGGCCTAAAACAATTAGTAAATATGAGAGGGTAATTAGGAAAAATATGAACAAAAAAATAAAAGTCACTCCTTTATCTGGCTATGTGTTAATCAAGCCTTCTGAGGCAGAAAAGAGAACCGCCTCCGGACTACTCTTGCCACAAAATGAAGAAAAACCACAAAAAGGCGAAGTGGTAGCTGCCTCAGCCTCTTATGTAAACGAGCACGGAGTTGAGTTTAAATGTCCGGCTAAGATTGGTAACACTGTTTATTACAAAAGATGGTCCGGTAATGAAATAAAGGAAAACGACTCTGAGCTTCAAATCATGAGATTTGAAGATCTAATCGCAATAGTAAGGTAAATAGTTAAATAAAAAATATTAAAAAAAACAAAAAGGCAATAAAAATATGGCAGTAGCTAAACAAATTATCTATCGAGATGAAGTACAAAACAAACTTGTGGCTGGAGTTAATAAACTCGCTGATGCAGTTGTGGCAACTCTTGGCCCTAGAGGAAATAATGTTGCGATTGATAAAATTTGGGGTCCCCCAGCAGTTATTCATGATGGCGTCTCTGTAGCAAAAGAAATCACTTTGCAAGATCCTTTTGAAAACATGGGAGCCCAGTTAGTCAAAGAAGCTGCTACCAAAACAAATGAAAATGCTGGAGACGGCACCACCACGGCAACTCTTTTAGCTCAGCAATTGATTGTCAAAGGTATGAAAAATATTTCAGCCGGGGCAAACCCAATCATGCTTCGTAGGGGTATGGAAACAGCAGTTAAAGAAGTTGTGAAAGAGCTAGATGCTTTAGCTAAAAAAGTGACGAAAAAGGATTGGTTAAAGGTCGCCACTATTTCAGCTCAAGATCCTATCATTGGTGAAAAAATAGTGGAAGCAATAAGCTTGGTTGGAAGTAATGGCACTGTCGAAATTGAAGACGGCCAAACACTAGACATCGTTATTGATCATAAAGAAGGCATGGAATTTAACAAGGGCTATGCCTCACCCTACTTTGTTACCGACTCCGATCATATGGAAGCCAAACTTGAAAATCCCCTAATTTTAATCACTGATAAAAAACTCATGGATTTTAATGAGTTAGTTCCATTACTTGATCAGGTTTTAAAAGCTGAAAGACCATTGGTCATCATAGCTGATGATATTTCAGGTGATGCTCTAGGCACTCTAGCAATTAATACTCTCAGGGGTCATTTAAGATGCTTAGCAATCAAGGCTCCAGGATTTGGTGACAGAAGAAAAGCCATGTTGGAAGATATCGCAATTTTAACCAACGGCACAGTTATTACCGCTGATCAAGGACTCACAATTAAAGATGCTAAGTTAGATGATTTGGGTGAAGCAAACTCAGTCAGGTCTAGCAATGGTTCTACTCGAATTGTCGGAGGGGCAGGATCAAAAGCAGATATTAAAAATAGGATCGCTTTTATTCAAAAGGAAATTGATCAAACTACTAGCGATTTTGACAAAGAAAAACTAATTGAAAGAAAAGCCAAGCTATCAACCGGAGTAGCGGTTATCAAAGTTGGTGCTGCAACTGAGGTCGAGCTCCAAGAGGCCAAGGAACGAGTTAAGGATGCCAAAGAAGCCACTATTGCCGCAATTGAAGAGGGAGTGGTTACCGGTGGTGGAGTTGCTTATCTTCAAGCTTCTAAGGTTCTCAATTCCCTTAAAATGAATGACCCTGACGAGCAAGCCGGAGTAAATCTGGTAAAAGAAGCACTTCAAATGCCTATCAGAATTTTGGCCGAAAATTCAGGCGCAGATGGCGGTTGGGTTGTCAATACAATTTTAGAGAAAAACGACCCTAATTTTGGCTTTAATGCCCTAACTCTCGAGTTTGGAGACATGATCAAGCAAGGGGTAATTGACCCTAAAAAAGTGTCAAAGCAGGCCCTACTAAATGCCGCTTCCGTTGCCGGTGGCGTGCTTACTACTAGAGTGATGATCACTGAAATTAAAGAAGACAGGCCAAAGGTTGAAGATTAATAAAAGTTAGCTATAGCCAGGAGGATAAACATGAATGTATTAACACAAGAAGGGAAACATCAAGTCACTGTTATTTTAGACATGGATGCTATGCCACATGAGATCAGCATCAGCGCTGACTACAGTCTTTGGGACACCTTGTTTATTCTCCTGGAAGCAGTAGCCTTTGTTACTCGAGCATTGATAGACAGTAAAGAAAAAACGCCAGAACAACTGTCAGAAAGAATAAATAAACAGTTAATCTCAGCGGTTAGGGATTATCAAATAAAAACTAAGTCTAACCCAAATTAAAAATAGTTAAGCCATTAGGCTAGAAAGAAAAGTTATGACAGATACATTTAGGAAAAAATACAAGCCATTGAGTGAGGGACAAAAAGCCCAGATGTTAAAGATTAAAGAACAGGCTGAGGTTTTAGAAAAACTTATTGACGAAGCTGGAGACCCAAACAACATGAGGTTGATGGCTTTGGCTAAAACTAACTTATAACAAGCTATTATGTGGGCAGTAAAAGGTATCACTAATTAGTCTTTTCCCTCTGCTCAGCTTTGAGCAGAGATGAGAAGAGTAAAAAATATGCCAAAAATACTAAGAGTTATCCGATGGAGATGCCTTTATTGTAATAAATCTTGGTGTGATGACTTGAAAAAAAGCTGCATAGAACATGAGCTTTATAAATGTAAACACAGACCTGGATTAAAAAGACAAATAAATAATCAGCAAGGAGAAAAAGAACTATGAAAGAACTAATTATTAAAACTCAAAAACAACTAGATAAAATCAAACCAGATTTTAAAGGTGTTATTTATCTTGAAGGTGGGACTCAATACAAACCATTAGTTTTATCTGCCCGCTTTGAAGGTGCAGAAGTCATTACTCGTGGCACTTGTCAGCTTATCATGTGGGAAAACTCAGTAGTCCAACGCATGTGGGAAAACTCAGTAGTCCAACGCATGTGGGGAAACTCAGTAGTCCAAGACATGAGGGGAAACTCAGTAGTCCAACGCATGTGGGGAAACTCAGTAGTCCAAGACATGAGGGGAAACTCAGTAGTCCAAGACATGTGGGGAAACTC
>Ga0172379_10000631_pt1 | contig 85885 bp, 83 predicted proteins | sample GrowelOW334metaG_FD_119756 | JGI IMG/M metagenome (GOLD analysis project Ga0172379, IMG submission 119756) | Groundwater microbial communities from an aquifer near a municipal landfill in Southern Ontario, Canada - Groundwater well OW334 metaG | ecosystem: Environmental > Aquatic > Deep... | reverse complement strand
ATTGTTGGGTGACCCGAGCAAGGCCAAAGAGAAGCTCGGTTGGACACCCAAGGTGACGTTCAAGGAATTGGTGGCCGAAATGGTGCGCGAAGACCTCAAGACATCCGAACGCGACGAACTGGTCAAGAAGCATGGCTACAAGGTGCTGGATCACAACGAATGATCGGGCAGTCCAAATGAAACAAGACAGCAAAATCTATGTTGCCGGCCATCGCGGCCTAGTCGGCTCGGCGCTGATGCGGCAGTTGCAGGCGAAGGGATACCAGAATCTCGTCACGCGCACGCACGCCGAACTGGATCTGACCGACCAGGCCGCCGTGCGCGACTTCTTCGCCGCGGAGAAGCCGGAGTATGTGCTGCTGGCTGCGGCCAAGGTCGGCGGCATTCACGCTAACAACACCTATCCGGCGGAATTCATCCAGCAGAATCTGGCGATCCAGACCAACGTGATCCACGAATCTTGGCGCAACGATGTTCAGCGCCTGTTGTTCCTCGGCTCCTCGTGCATCTATCCCAAAGACTGCCCGCAGCCGATCAAGGAAGAATATTTGCTCACCGGCCCGTTGGAGCCGACCAACCGTCCTTACGCGCTGGCCAAGATCGCCGGCATCGAGATGTGCTGGTCGTACAACCGCCAGTACGGCACGAAATATATGGCCGCGATGCCGACCAACCTGTACGGCCCGGGCGACAACTACGACCTGAATAACTCGCATGTGCTGCCCGCATTGATCCGCAAGATGCACGAAGCCAAACAGCGCGGCGACAAAGAAGTGGTGGTATGGGGCACCGGCACGCCGAAGCGCGAATTCCTGTACAGCGACGACATGGCGGAGGCCTGTATCTACCTGCTGGAACAGCCGGAAGAAACGCTGCAGCCGTTGTTCGGGAGCGACCAGCCGCCGCTGGTGAACGTGGGCTGCGGCGAGGACCTGACGATACGCGAACTGGCAGAACTGGTCAGGGAGGTGGTGGGGTTCGGCGGCGAGTTGACCTTCGATGTTTCCAAGCCGGACGGGACGATGCGGAAGTTGACGGATGTGTCGCGTATCAATGCTCTGGGCTGGAAACGACAGATGCTCTTAAAGGCAGGAATTGCATTGTCTTACCAAGACATGCTAAACAAGGTTTGATTGTGCGAACTGGAGGTGATTGTGTATGAAACGCTCCACAAGAAGTCCAAATTTTTTCATTCCGAGCGGACCAATTCAAGAAAGAGGCGAATGTCATCGTTACCAATCGCCAACGATATTGCGATGTGGTGGACAAGTTTTCGGGAAAGATTCGGCGATTAGAATCGAGATGGTTGGACCGAATTTCTATGATTTGTTGAGGCCATAATGTTAAGTGGGAAAAATATATTAATAACTGGAGGCACGGGCTCGTTCGGTCACACTTTCGTGCCGATGACTCTGGCTAAATACAACCCTCGCCGTCTGGTGATCTATTCGCGGGATGAAATGAAACAATGGGAAATGGCCAAGCTCTATGCCAATGACTCGCGTGTGCGTTTCTTCATCGGGGATGTGCGCGACAAGGATCGTCTGGCTCGCGCATTGGATGGCATCGATTATGTGGTGCATGCCGCCGCGACCAAGATTGTGCCCACGGCCGAATACAACCCGTTCGAGTGCGTAAAGACCAATGTCATCGGTGCGATGAACCTGATCGATGCCTGTATCGATCGCGGCGTGAAACGAGTCGTCGCGCTTTCAACAGACAAGGCCAGCAGCCCGGCCAACCTCTATGGTGCGACCAAGCTTGCGTCCGACAAACTCTTTGTGGCGGGTAATTCCTACGCGGGCGCGCACGATACCCGTTTTGGTGTTGTGCGTTACGGCAACGTGATGGGCTCGCGCGGCTCCGTCATTCCGTTCTTTTTGTCGATCGCCGATCAAGGGATCTTGCCGATCACCGATGACCGCATGACACGCTTCATGATCACCCTGGAGCAAGGTGTCGAGCTGGTATGGCATGCATTTGAAGACATGGTGGGCGGTGAGATCTACGTCAAAAAGATTCCGTCGATGAAAGTGACCGAAGTGGCGAATGCCACGGTTCCGGGCGCAAAACACGAGATCGTGGGTATCCGTCCTGGAGAAAAATTGCACGAGCAGATGATAGGAACAGAAGACGCGCTCTATACTTACGAATATTCGGAGCACTTCAAGATACTGCCGGCGATTCATAACTGGAGCAGTGATCCATTTCGCATCAAGGATGGCAAGAAAGTGGCCGAAGACTTCACCTATTGCTCGGACAATAACGCCGAGTGGATGAGCGTTGAAACCCTGCAGGCATGGATCATACAGAACCGTGGAAAAGTCGGGAAGATATGACCGGGTTGATTCCTTACGGACGGCAGGATATATCTGAAGCAGATATCCAGGCTGTGATCGATGTGTTGCGTTCGGATTACCTGACGCAAGGTCCGGCCGTTCCCGCTTTCGAAAAGAGCTTGGCCGAATATTGTGGCGCGCAGCATGCGGTGGCAGTAAATAGCGCAACCAGCGCCCTACACATCGCCTGTTTGGCGCTAGGTGTAGAGCCGGGTGATTTGGTCTGGACTACGCCGATCACTTTTGTGGCGAGCGCGAACTGTGCACTCTATTGTGGTGCGCACGTCGATTTCGTGGATATCGATCCGCGCACCTATAACATGAGTGTGGCGCGTCTGGCCGAGAAGCTGGCGCAAGCCGAACGATCAGGGAAGCTGCCCAAGGTGGTGATTCCCGTGCATCTGTGCGGGCAACCCTGCGATATGGCTGCGATCCATGCTTTAGGCCAGCGCTACGGCTTTAAGATCATCGAAGATGCTTCGCACGCCATCGGCGGCCAGTATCGCGGAGAACCCATAGGCAATTGTCGCTATTCCGACATCACCGTGTTCAGCTTCCACCCGGTCAAGATCATCACCACCGCCGAAGGTGGCATGGCTATGACCAACGATGCGCAGTTGGCCAAACGCATGCAGTTGCTGCGCAGTCATGGCATCACACGCGACGTGAACGAGATGACTCATGCGCCGGAGGGTTCGTGGTATTACCAGCAGATCGATCTGGGCTACAACTACCGCATGACCGATCTGCAAGCTGCCTTGGGTTTAAGTCAGATGCAGAGGCTGGATGAGTTCGTCAGCAAGCGGCATGCCATCGCTAAGCGATATGACCAACTGCTGGCGGGCCTGCCTGTGACCGCACCTTGGCAGCACCCCGATGGATATTCGGGGCTGCACCTGTATGTCATCCGGCTCAAACTTGACCAGACAGGCAAGACGCATCGACAGGTATTTGAGGCACTGCGCGCGGCGGGGATCGGCGTGAACCTGCATTACATTCCTGTGCATCGCCAGCCTTACTATGAAGGCATGGGATTCAAGGCTGGGCATTGTCCGGCAGCGGAGCAGTATTACGCTGAAGCGATAAGCCTGCCGATGTATCCGGGCCTGACCGAGGCTATGCAGGATCGCGTCATCGAATCGTTGCAGCTCGCTACTGCAAGATGAAGATCGCGGTTATCCCGGCGCGCGGAGGGAGCAAGCGCATTCCTCGCAAAAACATCAAGCTGTTCTGCGGCAAGCCGATGATCGCATGGTCGATCGAGGCCGCCCAATCGTCTGGGCTATTTGATCGCATCATCGTTTCGACCGACGATATGGAGATTGCAGACGTAGCAAAACGATGGGGGGCAAATGTCCCCTTTGTGCGCCCTGAAGAACTCTCCAATGACTACGCGGGAACTACCCCTGTCGTGGCACATGCGACACGATGGGTTCTGGATCAAGGCCTCGATCTCGAGGCCGTATGTTGTATCTATGCAACTGCGCCGTTCATTCAGATGGACGACCTGAAGCGCGGATGGGATGAATTGAGTGCGGGCGCTTGGGATTACGCATTTAGCGTTACCGATTTTGCGGCACCGATCTTTCGCTCGTTCAAGCAAACTGCCGGGGGCGGCATAGAGATGTTCTTTCCGGAACATTTTGCGACACGCTCTCAAGATTTACCTGTGGCACTTCATGATGCGGGCCAGTTTTATTGGGGGCGTCCGGCTGCCTGGTTGGAGGAAAAACGCATCTTTGACCAATATTCGAAACCGATCATGGTTCCCCGTTGGCGAGTACAAGACATCGACACTCCAGATGACTGGGAGAGAGCCGAAATACTGGCGCCAATTATCATGGGGTGCAAGGCGTAGGCATGGCCGAGTATCACATTGCCTTCCGCGCCGATGCAACCAGCCAGATCGGCACCGGGCACTTCATGCGCTGCTTGACCTTGGCCGATGCGCTGCGACAGCGAGGTGCGCAGATACGCTTTGTCAGCCGAGGTCTGCCAGTTCATTTGCGCGACATGCTGGCGGCTAAGGGCATGGAATTTGTGCCATTAAACAGCGATGTCGTAGAAGCCCCCCTCGACGATCTGGCGCACTCGAAGTGGTTGGAAACCAGTCAGGCACAGGATGCGAGGGGCACTGTCGAAGCGCTTGGGGATCGGAAGTGGGATTGGCTAGTTGTCGACCACTACGCGCTGGACGTTCGCTGGGAGCGCGCCATGCGAGGCTTTGTCGAAGGAATCATGGCTATCGATGATCTTGCAGATCGCCAGCATGATTGCGATGTGCTGCTGGATCAGAACTACTATGCGGATATGCAGACGCGCTATGTGGGCAAAGTGCCCGAGCGTTGCCGTTTATTGCTCGGTCCCCGTTACGCTCTGTTGCGTGAAGAGTTTTGGAGGGTGCGCGAACAAGTCAAACCGCGCACGGGCGAGGTAAGGCGCATCTTGGTGTTCTTTGGCGGAGTCGATGCAGATAATTACACCGGGTTGGCAATCCAAGCACTGACGGGCATAGCCAATCAAGGCATGCATGTCGATGTTGTGATTGGTGTGCAGCATCCTTATCGTGAGCAGATACAGCAGGCGTGTGCTGCGCAAGGTTATGCTTGTCATATACAGACCTCGCGCATGGCCGAACTGATGGCGGCGGCCGACTTGGCGATAGGCGCGGGTGGATCGGCAAGTTGGGAGCGCTGTTGTTTGGGGCTGCCTGCGTTGCTTGTTGCGTTGGCCGACAATCAGGTTGACATCGCCAAAGAACTCGATTCGATTGGCGCCGGCATTTACATTGGAACAAAAGAGACGGCGAATTCGTTAACTTTCCAACGAGCAATAAGGGACTTGTCAGGAATGCCCGACCGGATAGCGATGATTTCACAATGCGCATTCTCGCTTGTTGATGGCATAGGTGCTGGAAGAGTCTGTCAAGAATTGGGTGCTAGATGAAGATTTCGATCTTATGCACTGATCCGAATCATCCGGTCGTTAACAACCTGCGCGAATGGACTGATGAAGTGTCCCGTAAGGGGCATGATGTCTCGCTTGTCTTTGACAAGGCCGAACTACAGGGTGGGGATATTCTTTTCCTGGTTTCGTGTAGCCAACTAATTCGCGATGCGGAGCGAGAAAAATACAAAGCGACACTAGTTTTGCACGCAAGTGATTTACCTAAGGGCAGGGGATGGTCGCCCTATATCTGGTCGATATTGGGTGGGGCCAACATAATCACCGTCAGTTTGTTGGAGGCGAGCGATCCCGTCGATAGCGGTGCCATTTGGCTCAAGACAACGTTTGCTCTTGAGGGGCATGAACTATTGCCGGAAATCAATGCAAAACTGTTTGCCGCAGAGACCAGGCTGATGACTCAAGCTATCGAGCGGTTTGAATCGATAGAGCCGGTACGACAAGAAGGTGATCCTGGGCCATATATGACAAAAAGATCGCCCGCAGACAGTAAGCTTGATCCATACAGAACGATTGCAGAGCAGTTTAATCTGTTACGTGTTGTTGACTCAAAAAGATATCCGGCATTCTTTGATTATCAAGGAATGCGCTATTTGATCAAGATAGAGAAAGTTGAGAATGAATAGTCCCGCAAAGATCAAAATTTCTGGAAGGATAATTGGGCGAGGTCATCCGCCGTTTGTGATCGCCGAGATGTCCGGCAATCATAATCAGTCGCTGGAACGCGCCTTGGAGATCGTCGAGGCAGCGGCCAAGAGCGGTGCGCACGCGCTGAAAATACAGACCTATACGCCGGATACCATGACGCTCGATCTGGACGAGCGCGAGTTCCACATCAGCGACCCGAATAGTTTGTGGGCGGGCACTTCACTCTATAAGCTTTATGGTGAGGCCTACACTCCCTGGGAATGGCACCAGCCTATCTTTGATCGTGCGCGTGAGCTGGGCATTATTCCATTCAGCACCCCGTTCGACGACACGGCGGTGGATTTTCTCGAGAGTCTGGATGTACCTTGCTACAAGATCGCTTCGTTTGAGAATACCGATCTGCCGTTGATCTGCCGTGTGGCAGCCACGGGTAAGCCGCTCATCATCTCTACGGGCATGGCAACGGTGGCCGAGCTCGACGAAACCGTGCGCGCCGCGCGTGCAGCCGGATGCAAAGATCTCATCTTGCTCAAATGCACCAGCACCTATCCTGCGACGGCAGAGAACACCAATATCCTCACCATTCCGCATTTGCGCGAGTTGTTCGATTGCGAAGTTGGCTTGTCCGATCACACCATGGGCGTGGGCGTATCAGTCGCCAGTGTTGCGCTGGGTGCGACTGTCATCGAGAAACACTTCACGCTCAATCGTACCGATGGCGGGGTGGACAGCACCTTCTCCATGGAGCCATCCGAGATGTCGCAACTCGTGGTCGAGACTGAGCGAGCCTGGCAATCGCTTGGGCAGGTCAGCTACGGGCCTACGGAGAAGGAGAAGAAATCGCTGGTGTTCAGGCGCTCCCTGTATGTGGTGAAAGACGTAAAGGCCGGTGAGCTGCTGACTCCGGAGAATTTGGGGGCCATTCGTCCGGGTTATGGGATGCCGCCGAAATATCTTTCGGTTCTGTTGGGACATCGATTTGCAAAAGATGTGCAAAAGGGAACGGCTATGTCCTGGGATTTGATTGGTTGAGGCAGATGATCAGAAGTTTGCAAAAATGGCTTTCCGACCCGCAGCAAAATGCAATCGCGAAATATTTCTGGCGGCTGCGCAAGCCCGGGATGCCAACTCAAGAAGTCGTGTTGGTACAATGCGTCGAGGATTTATATTGCCTGGGCATATTTGGGCAGATCGTGTCTTCGTTGAGAGAGAGAAGGTCGATTCGTGCCGAACAGTATGTTTTGCGAAGTCTGCGCGTGGGCGAATCAAGATCGCTGACTGGCTTCGCGGTTTCTCGCCTATTCATCAATGAATTGCATAGTTTCAAATGGGTGCGCATATACAAATCTTTTTGCGATGGGGTGGCTTATCGCAGTGTCTCCATGCGCCCGATATGTGATGTGATTGATGCTTGCCGGGCTTGGCAATGTTGGCGGGGCTTGACCGATAAGGACTCGCTTCTCGGCTTGCAGATGGATGGCATTGTTGTGGGAGACTTGATTAACGATAGTTTCCTGCGTTTTAAGCCTGCGCCAACATTGGATTTGAAAGATATATATCTGCCGGTGCTGCTCTGGCAGGCCTATCGTGACGTACGGCGCGCCAACGAATATTTCTCGCGCGCCAGACCGTCGTTGTATTTGACCTCTTACAGTACATATATACAGCATGGCATTCCGGTCAGGGCTGCCTTGCGGAATGGTGTGCGGGTGTTTTCATTCGGCAATTATCAGGAGTTCATCAAGGAGCTGACGCTGCAAGACTGGGTACACACCAAGAATCCGGATGGTTATGCAAAAGCGTTCTTTGAACTGGATCGGCAAAATGAAAAACTGGCCTTGGCAGAGCAGGCCTTATCCGCGCGTTTGTCGGGCGGAGTTGATGGCGCAACCGCCTACATGAGGAAATCGGCATATGCCGGATCAGCCGATCCTGTTCCGGATGTGCGTGGCGCGGTCGTTATTTTCTTGCACGACTTTTACGATAGTCCCCATGTTTATCGGGAAATGGTATTCCCCGATTTTTGGGAATGGCTGTGTTTCTCTATCGAGACCTTGACGAGCGCAAACGTTCCTTTCTTTATCAAGCCGCATCCGAATCAGATCGGTTTGAGTGTCGGCGTGCTGGACGAGATCAAGCGTCGCTACCCCGGACTTTCGATGATCCCGGTAGGGATTACAAACAGGCAGTTGGTTGATGCGGGCATGTCTTGCGCAGTCACGGTCTATGGCACTGTCGCCCACGAAGTGGCTTATCTGGGCGTTCCCAGCATCGCCTGTGCGCATCATCCGCATATCAGTTTTGGTTTCTGCAGGACGGCACAATCACGGAATGAATATGAGCAGCTATTGAGAGGCTCGATACGGCTTTCTTTTGATAAGGAGGTTATGCGTCGAGAAAGTCTGATTTTTTACTATATGCACAACCTGCATTTGAGCGAAGAGATGAAGGTTCTCAGGGATGATTCCATGGCATTTCGGATGAATTGTGAGAACGCAGGCGAAGAATGCGACTTGGTCGGGGCGTTGAAGCAGATTGCGATGCTGCCAGGGTACAGGCAAAGTGTGGCTCGAATGATTGAGGCTTATGCGGTCTGAGCCATGGGGGACATGGTAGCATGCGCCCGATTTCGGATTGGCGATCCATGGTCTGTTTTCTTGTATTGATGTGATCGTTGCATGGGCGTTGAATTTATCGGAGGGGTTATGCGTTATCCAGAAATAGATTATTCCACTCATCCTGCATATGCACCTTATCAGAGCAAGGTGAGCTATGACAGTGAATTGCTGTTGCAACACATTCGTGAAGTCGATGACATACATGCGAAATTTTGCAATCTGACAGCTCCATCTGATGGCGATGCGACTGATGTTTTGGCGCAGATAGGAAAGCATACATACCAGATCTTGCGCCATGCCAGAGAGCAGAACATTTCCATATTGGCTGAAGAGTGGCTGGATAGCACGGTAAAGTGGACCATCGCCGATTTAAGTCATGAACTTGCACGCAGGGTTTTTTCGGCGCGGGATTATCATGGGCAGGCCTTGTCTGCCGGACAGTCGAAGCAATTCGCGCTGTTGCAAGAGCAGGGTATGTACATCGCGGATTTGCCGGCTGATGTATATGCGGATATTCGTCGACTGGCATTGGAACATAGGCCCGAGTTGCGCCAAAGGGCTCTGTCGGATCGGTTTAACCGGGCGGTGATTAATGTGGCCTTTAATTCCCCGTTGTGGAAATCGATCAAGCGAGCGGCAAAAGAAGCGGGAATTTTCGATGTACTGAGCGAGCTTAAGCGGAATCGCTTGACTTTGCTGGGGGCAGGATTGGAATATTCGTGCCCGGAGCAGGACTGGTACCAGAGCTTATATTCGGATGTAGGACTGGCGGATAGCCCAATGCAATATCTGCATGTCGACGAGGGAGACTGTTTGCCCAAGTCCATGATCTACGTTACATCCGTGGATGAAGAAAATGGTGCGACCCGGGCCATTCCCGGCAGCAATCGCTGGGAGATATCGGAGTGTCGCTTTCGCATGCACAAGGCGCTGGATCGGGTGGTGGGGGATCGTTATGCGAAATATGTGCGCAAGGCGCACTATCGCCCTCTGGCTAGGCATGCAGAGTTGCGTCGTATTTTTATGGAGCTGCCAAAGCCGTTTCAGGGTTCCAGTCATTTCGGTGACGATGTTCTTGCAGGAACCGAGCTGGCCAATACATTGGCCAAGCAAGAGATCGCTTACCTCAGCCAGGGAGGACAGGCCTTGGTGTTTGATGGGCCGCACCTGTTGCATCGTGGCAGCCTCGTCAAATCGGGGGAGCGGATGGCGCTTCAGGTGATCTACCGCAACCAGAATGAGGAGCGTCTCAAGTCTCATTTGACAAAGGAAACACTATTGAAGGATCAGATGGCGCTTGCGAGGAAATATGCACGGAAGTTCGTAATGGGATACGTATAACTGTTTGGTTGAGTGCAGAGGAAGTCGGATGATTCGTCGTTTTTTAAAGCAGCGCAGAGAATTGAGGGCAATGTCGTTGCTCCCCATCAAGAAGGCCATTCTGGGCAATGAGCCTATGATTGGTGTGGATGTCGGCTCGGCAGGTGGGATGCAGCCGCACTGGCGCTCATATGAGGGCGTTGTGGATTTTTACCTTTTTGAGCCCCATCAGGAAAGCTATGAGAAGCTGAAAGCGCTCTTCTCGGACTCTCCATATGCGGATCTATTTCATGTGCTGCCCATTGGGTTGGCCGCGGCGGGAGGCGAGCGGACCTTGCACATGCTCAATTGTCCGACGGGCAGTTCGCTGTATCCGGTGAATCCTGCCAGTGAATTTGCCAGCCCGGACAATAGTTACATTTACCCCATTCGCGAAGTCCAGATTCAGACGCGCTGCCTGGACGAAGTGTTGAGCGAACAAAAAGTGACGGATGTGGACATCATTAAATTGGATGTTCAAGGGGCCGAACTGGAAATACTCAAGGGCTTGGGCGATGCCAGACGCAAACATATTCTGCTGGCAGAGATCGAGGTGAATGTCAGCAGTGGCGTGACCAACAATATTGGACCCTATGAGGGCGGGCCTACTTGGGGAGAGGTGGATGAACTGCTTACTGCGGAGGGAATGCGGCTGCTGGATGTAAGCGTGGCGCGCAGTTATCGCGCCAAGGGGGCTGACGGCGACTGGTATCAGCGAGAAGTTTTCGATGTTTATGAAAATAGTCCCTCTCTTTCGGCGCGGATATGGGAGGCGGATGTGGTGTATGTGCGCGACTGGAGACTGCTGGTGGCGGAAAAAGATGCTGCATCCATTCGCAAGCTGGCAGTAGCGCTTTGCGGTTATCGATTCTTCAGCGAGGCCTATTTCATGATCGAAAAGGCAGAGGCGGCCGGAGTATTTGATGCGGCCGCAGCCAGGACGATAAAAAACAGTATTGTTGTTTGGCATCGCGCTGGCCGGTATTTCTGGCAAGGGCGAAGCGGCATGTGGCGCTTGTTGAGGCGCTTGTTGCGTGCAACAGGGATGTCGCAACTTTTACGTTGGAAGCAGTATATGTGGTTCGATTATCCGAACGGCTGAGATATGTCGAACCAAATGAATCCCTATGGCCTGTTGAAGGTGGTTTCCTACTTGCCGCATTTCGCATCGTATGTATTCCGCCATTTCCCCTCCGCGAAGCTGGCAGTGATTGTCGCGGCACTGGGAGTGCTACTTGAGTACGCTGCGTTGAGCGTAATGATGCCGCTCGCCGGCGGTAATGGACAAGGGAGCTCCGGAGTATCTTCGGCGGTAGTCGATTTTTGGCATGCTATTGTGGCGACAATAGGGCTGCCAGATGAGCCGCGCACCTGGTTATGGTTGTTCCTGTTGCTGCTCGGCGTCCGAATCGCCGTTGGGTTTGCTCAGATAACTTTGAATACTTGGGTTTCAAAAAGCATTCTGGCTCATTTGAGTGGCGGAACGTTTTCTCGTGTTCTGGTGCTTGAGCCGTTGGCAGAGATATATCGGCGCACGGTAGGGCATTACACTGCGCTTGCCGGAGATGAGGCTGTGCGGGTAGGCCAGGTATTCTTTCATCTGGCGCAGACGTTGTCCGCATTGATCGCCGCGATTATTGGGCTGATTGTTTTGTTGATATTTTCTCTCCCGGTTTTCAAGTTGACGCTGTTGTTTCTTTTGCTGTCCGGGCTGTCTATCGGATTCGCAATGAAGAGAGTCTTTGCCTGGAGTAACGAATCTGCGCAGTTGTCGCGTGAAGCGAACACCACGTTTATCGAGGCCTTTAATGGCATTCGTTCCATTCGCTCAATGGCCGGAGAGGAATTTGTTGCTCAGCGCTATCGAAACTTTATCCATCGTTATGGGCGCGTGCTGTTTCTTCTGGACGTATTTAATCACGGCTCTCGTTCCCTGCCCGGGCTGATATTGATTGTGCTCGGACTGATTGTTTTGTTTCCCTCGGGCGGTTTTCTCCAGGATTTTTCCGCAATATATTTTTTTACCGTAACGACGATGCTGATTCGAATACTTTCTTTTCTTGGCACGGCAGTTGCCTCGGGGGGGCGAGTTGCAATCGATATTCGTGCAGCATTTGATTTGGATGACATTATTGGAAAAGCCCCGACGGGAAAATCGATCTCATCTGGAGGCAGGATAATTTCTTCCGTTAGCAATATCGGGATGTCGAGCCTGTCCTGTGGATATGTTCTTGGCAAAACAGTTTTAACAGGAGTTTCTGCGCAGCTGGAAGCAGGGCGCAGCTATGCTCTTGTGGGCAAATCGGGCTCCGGGAAATCCACGCTCTCGGATGTGTTGCTCGGATTGTTGCCCCCCATGTCAGGTGAGTTGCAAATAGATGGTTTGTCGTACGATCAGATCGATCTGGCGTCCCTGCGTCGCAGGGTGGTGCTGGTCGAGCAACAGACGCGGATATTCAGCGGTAGTGTGAGAGAGAACATCGCATTTGGATTGGCGATTTCCGATGCGGAGATGCAGGTGGCGATAGAGACAGCAGGTCTGGGGGAGTTCATCGATTCGCTTCCGCAAGGGCTCGATACCCGCTTGGACTATCAAGGCGCCAATTTTTCAGGCGGGCAACGACAGCGTATTGGCCTGGCGCGAGCGATCGTGCGCAAACCAGATGTGCTCATTCTTGATGAGGCAACCAGTGCGCTGGATGGGCAGACGCGAGATATGGTGGTGCAACATTTGCGCGAATTATTTCGAGGCAAGATTCTGCTCTTCATCACGCATGATAGTCATGTGATCGAGGTTGCCGATGAAGTGTGGCAGATAAAGAAGGGTAAATTGACGGTTGAAAAAAGGATGGTGTCCATATGAGCAATCGGCCAGCGTGGGTAACCCGTTTTGGGGCGTGGTTACGGAACTATATTCCGATGGGCCGTATGTCCTACTCGCAAGAGGGGGAGGATATGGTGCTTGCCCGGATCCTTGGGGAATTGAATGTAACTAAGGGTTTCTTCGTTGATATCGGGGCGCATCATCCTGTGCGATTCTCGAACACATATTATTTCTATCGCCGCGGATGGCGCGGTATCAATGTCGATGCGCTGCCGGGAACGAAAAAACTGTTTCGGCGCATGAGGTCGCACGATATAACCATAGAATGTGGTGTTGGATCGAGCGAGGGTGTGCTGGAATATTTTTTGTTCAACGAACCGGCGCTGAACACCTTTTCGGAACAGGAAGCTAGAAGGAAAGAGGGGGGGCGGTACCGTATTGTCGATACGCGTCAGATCCCGGTTGTGACACTGAAGCAGATCCTGGACGAACATTTGCCCAACGGAACGCAGATCGATTTTATGACTATCGATGCGGAAGGGTTTGATCATGAGATTATTTCTTCCAACGACTGGGATTGCTATCGCCCCAGCATAGTCTTGGTGGAGTTACTAAATACCGCCCTCCAGAATCTTGAGAATCATCCGACTGCTCAGATATTGAATCGATACGGCTATCGAGCTATAGCCAAAACTTTTAATACCTATTTCTTCATTTCCGATGAGGCGCTTAAGCGCAATGCGTGACTGTGTGTCTTCAGTAGTTATCTTGGGAGGGGCAAAGTGAGTTACGCGCCTGTCGCATTATTTGTGTACAACCGGCCATGGCATACACGCCAGACCGTTGAAGCATTGCTGGCCAATCTTGAGGCCGCGGAAACTCCGCTGTATATATTCTCGGATGCGCCGAAGGATGCCGCAGCAAGCGAGGGGGTCGCTGAGGTTAGAAGATACGTGGCAAGTATCTCGGGGTTCAAGTTTGTGTCGATCATTGAAAGAGATCGGAATTATGGATTGGCAGAGTCGATCATCGACGGTGTGACACAAGTATGTCGGCAATATGGGCAAGTTATCGTGCTGGAAGACGATATCGTGACTTCCCGTCATTTTTTGCAGTTCATGAATGATGGTCTGCGGTTCTATGAGAACGACGAGCGCCTCATTAGCATTTCGGGTTATGTTTACCCTGTAGAAACAGAATTGCCTGAGACCTTCTTACTTAGGGGGGCGGACTGTTGGGGATGGGCGACTTGGGCGCGAGGGTGGAGCTTGTTCGAGCCGGATGGCAAGGTGTTGTTGCAAGGGTTGGAGGAGCAAGGATTGACGCACACCTTCGATTCTAATGGGACCTATCCGTTTACGCAGATGCTTAGGAACCAGATCAAGAGCAAAAACAATTCATGGGCGATACGTTGGCATGCAACTGCATTCTTGCATAACAAATTTACTCTGTATCCAGGAAAAACTCTGGTACATAACATCGGAGTGGATGGCAGTGGAACGAATTGTGCGCCTACGGATGTTTTTTCGGGCGATATGGCAACCGTTCCTGTCACTATAAGGGCGATTAGGGTTGAGGAAAACGAATTTGCTCGGAAACAAATTATGTTATTTCACAGACGCTGGCGTTCCTCTTTGCCAGTCAGGATATTTCGCAAATTGAAGAATTCATTCTCGAAAAGTGAGAAATGATAAAGACCATCAAACAGTATGTATTGAGACAACAGTACGCCCCCGGTTTCTGGGGGCTGTGGCTCAATCCGTTCTATCACTCGCGTAACGGATTGAGGAAGGCTATTGGGCAGCTGGCGCCGCATATGAGCGGCCGCTTGTTGGATGTGGGGTGTGGTCGCAAGCCGTATCGCGACATGTTTCCGGCGGATGAATATGTCGGCCTGGAAATAGACACGCCAGAGAACCGGGCCGGCAAACAGGCGGATTTCTTTTACGACGGCGATTCATTCCCGTTCGATGGCCGCTGTTTTGATGGGGTGGTGTGCAATCAGGTGCTGGAACATGTGTTTACACCAGACCAGTTCCTGGGCGAGATCAATCGCGTATTGAAGCCGGATGGATTGCTATTGTTGACGGTTCCCTTTGTTTGGGATGAGCATGAGCAGCCGTGGGATTATGCACGCTACTCCTCATTCGGACTGAAAAGCCTGTTGGAGAAGAACGGCTTCGAAATATTGGAGCAGCAAAAAATCAATGCTGATGTGCGAGTGTTGTTCCAGCTGGTCAACGCGTATTTGTTCAAGGTGTTGTGGACTCGATGGTCGCCGGCCAACCTGTTGATCTGCGCGATTGTGATGGCGCCGTTCAATATCCTGGGCGCGATATTATATAAAGTGCTGCCGGCCAACCCGGACTTGTATCTGGATCAGGTAGTGCTGGCCAGAAAGAATGCGCATGGTTGACTATAAAAACTTGCATGGCAAAGAGGTGTTGATCACCGGCGGAGTCGGATTTATTGGCTCCAATCTGGCACGGTGCCTGGTGATGCTGGGGGCAAAGGTGACTTTGGTGGATAGTTTGATCCCGCTTTACGGGGGCAATCTTCGCAACATAGAAGACATCAAGGATAGCGTGACGCTGAATATCAGCGATGTGCGGGATCCGTTTGCGATGGCTTATCTGGTGCAGGGCAAGGATTACCTGTTCAATCTCGCGGGGCAAACCAGTCATCTGGATTCGATGAATAATCCGCAAGCCGATCTTGATATCAATGCGGCGGCGCAATTGTCCATTCTGGAGGCGTGTCGACAACACAATCAGAAAATCAAGATCGTGTTTGCCAGCACCCGCCAGTTATATGGCAAGCCGGAATATCTGCCAGTCGATGAGTCACATCCGATCAGGCCTGTAGATGTGAATGGCATCAACAAGCTGGCCGGTGAGTGGTATCACTTGCTGTACAACAATGTGTATGGCATCCGGGCGTGCGCACTGCGGCTGACCAATACCTATGGACCGGGCATGCGGGTGAAGGACGCACGGCAGACATTTCTGGGAATATGGGTCAGAAATATCATCGAGGGTAAGCCTATCCTGGTGTTCGGCGATGGTTTGCAGTTGCGCGATTTCAACTATGTAGACGATGTGGTTGAGGCGCTCTTGATGGCCGCGCTTGATGAAAAGGCAGATGGGCAGGTATTTAACTTGGGCAGCCGGGAGGTGGTGAGCTTGAATCAGCTGGCTCAGATGCTTTGTGAGCTAAGTCCGGGGTCAAGCTATGAGATCGTGCCCTTCCCGCCGGAGCGCAAGGCTATCGATATCGGCGATTACTACAGCAATTACGACAAGTTTCAGGCGGCTCTGGGGTGGCAGCCTAAGATCGGCTTGAAACAAGGGTTGGCGGCCAGCCTGGATTTTTATGAAAACAATTCTGCGTATTATTGGGGGTCTTGAGTGAGTGATGAGGCAAAGTGTCCGCTATGTGGGGACCACAGGGCAGCCGTAACAAGAAAATTCGGGATGCATGAGTTGGCCGCGATCTGGAAACGGAAAGTGGGATTCGACCCATTCCTGCCGGCCGAGAAGGCTGGGGATCTCCGTAAATTGCTATGTGTTAAATGCGGTCTTGCTTATTTCAGCCCAAAGATAATCGGCGACCATACTCTATATAGCAAGCTATCGAAGTTCGATTGGTATTACCCAAAAAACAAATGGGAGTTCGACCAGGCTATCGGTCTGGTGAGAGAACACAATCCCCAAAGTGTGCTGGAAGTGGGCTGCGGCGCCGGTGAGTTTCTCCATCGGCTGACCGGATGCGCAGATAAAGTCGTCGGCGTGGATATTAACGAGCATGCAATTGCAACAGCCAGGAGCAAGGGCCTGAATGTAACGAACCAGAGCCTTGCAAAAATGTCGGATACGTTCGACATGATATTCATGTTCCAGGTGCTTGAGCATCTGGATGCTCCGGGCGTATTCATTGCTGATGTGCTTGCCAGATTAAATCCGGGCGGGCATCTGGTATTGGCGGTGCCGAACCCGAATGGATACATGAAGCACATAGACGTGGTCTTTCTGGATATGCCGCCACATCACAATACCTGCTGGTCCAATGAGCCGTTCGAGTATCTGGCCGAGGCCTATGATCTGAAAATGGTTCATTACGAGACTGAGCCAATGAATTATGAATATCTGCGCGCCCTGCTGTTCGCGCAGATAGCGCAAAGCCAGATATGGGGCGCGGTTAAGTTCATGCAGAAGATTGCGGTGTTATGGTTATTGCCGCTTCTGTACCTGTTGCGTAATGTTTCGGAGTGTTCTGGCCAGACTCACATGGTGGTCTTGCAGAAGGCCGGCGGAGATCGGGACGGAACCGCTTCCGTGGGGACTATATGATTCTGATGAACGACTTTAAGGCCGAGCCGGAGGAGCTGCGGACCGCCGAACTGGCGGCCGTCGGCAGGGTATTGCATTCCGGCTGGTATGTACTGGGTAACGAAGTAAAAGCGTTCGAGAAAATGTGGGCAGAGCGTTGCGGCATTGCATCAGCTGTCGGTGTGGGCAACGGCATGGACGCCATCGAGATTGGCTTGCGCGCACTGGACATCGGCGAGGGAGATGAGGTCATCACTACGCCAATGACGGCATTTGCCACGGTGTTGGCCATCATCCGTGCCGGAGCGACTCCGGTATTGGCAGACATCGATCCGGAGACCGCCCTGCTTGATCCGGCGAGTGTCGAGCGTTGCATCGGCCCGCGCACTAGGGCGATGTTGCTGGTCCATTTGTATGGGCAGATCCGCGACATGGAGCGCTGGGCTGCACTGTGCGATCGTCATGGCATCGCCTTGCTGGAAGATTGCGCACAGTCTCATCTTGCACAATGGAATGGCAAAACCGCCGGTGGTTTTGGTCTGTTCGGCGCATACAGCTTTTATCCCACCAAGAATCTCGGTGCGCTGGGCGACGCGGGTGCGCTGGTGTGCAACAGTGAAACCTTGGCGCAACGTGCTGCCGTATTGCGCAATTACGGGCAAAGTGTGCGCTATCACCATACCGAACTCGGTCTCAATAGCCGTCTGGACGAATTGCAGGCAGCGCTGCTCCAGGTCCGGCTCAATTATCTGGATGTGTACACTGCGCGCCGCCGCGCAATCGCAACCGCCTACCGCGAACATATCGTCAATCCTGGCGTCAGGATGCTGGCAGCGCCGCTTCAGCCCGAGAGTCATGTCTATCACTTGTTCGTGCTGACCAGCCCCGAGCGCGATCGTCTGGCACAACACCTGAAATCCCGCGGAGTGGAAACTTATGTTCATTACCCCGTGCCGGTGCATCGTCAGCCCCCATGCAAGGACTTGAGATGCGACCCGAATGGTCTTGCTGCTGCCGAGCGGCATGCCGCAGTCTGTCTTTCCATTCCGTGCCACCCGCAGATGAGTGATGCTGACGTGAATGCCGTGATCGAGGAGATCAATGCCTTCCAGTGAAGCCGACGGCAAGGTTGAGCATTTCGTCACCCTGTTCGACAATAACTTCCTGCCGATCGGACTTTGCCTGCATGCATCGCTGATCGAGCACGGCCAGCCGTTTCACCTGTGGATACTCTGCATGGACGAGCTGGCCGAGCGGAATTTGCATCAACTTTCCTTGCCGCACGTTACGTTGATTCCCTTGCGCGAAGCGGAGGATGCGCGCTTGCTGGCGGTCAAGCCGACACGCAGCCGCGGCGAATACTGCTGGACGCTGACCCCGTTCACTCCGCAATTCGTGTTCGAGCGCGATGCTGCAGTAGAGCGCGTCACCTATCTGGATGCCGATCTGTATTTTTTCGCCTCCCCGCGAATCTTGCTGGATGAATTCAGCCGCTCCGAAAAACATGTGCAAATCACCGAACATGCTTACGATCCACGCTATGAGCGGTTCGGGCGCGCCAAACGCGGCGGCAGGTTCTGCGTGCAGTTCATGACATTCCGCCGCACGCCGCAAGCTGAGAAGGTGATGCACTGGTGGCAGGAGCGCTGTCTGGAATGGTGTTATGCGCGAGTGGAGGATGGTAAGTTCGGCGACCAGAAATACCTGGACGTCTGGCCCGAATTGTTCGCCGCTGAAGTGCATATCCTGGCGCAGAAAGACAAGACGCTCGCCCCGTGGAACGTGGCCTATTACAGCCGTCTCGGACAAGGTGTGGTTGCCCCTGTGTTCTATCATTTCCACGGGTTCCGCATACTCTCGCGCCAAGAGTTGCTGTTGTACTCGGGCTATCGCGTCGGTGCGGCCGCAGATCGGCTGTATGACTCCTTCATCGTGACGCTAGGTAAGATGATCTCCATCTTGCGGCAAGCGGGAATCGAGATTCCCTGCCTGCCGCGCCGGTCCGGCTGGATCGGCAGGCTGGCGACGCTCAAACATCAATGGATAGACGGGGAAAAAAGCATTCCCTTTCGTATTTGAGCGATGTCCGGGCCGGCTGACTTGACCACCCCACTTTCCGCACCGATGCCGAATCCGAAACAAGAGGGAGGCGTCCGGCATCGGCAACCGCCGCTGGCGTCCCCCTTGCTGACCGTAATCACCGTGGTATTCAACGGTGCGGCGACGCTGGAACACACGATAAACAGCGTCATCGGGCAGAGCTACCGGAATATCGAACACCTCGTCATCGACGGCGGCTCCACCGACGGTACGCTGGAAATACTGCACAAATACGACCAGCACATCGATTATTGGGTGAGCGAAAAGGATGCCGGCATCTACGATGCAATGAACAAAGGCATCGCACTGGCTCGCGGGCAATACATCGGCATGTTGAACGCCGACGATTATTTCGCCGGTCCGGCCGTGCTGGAAAAGATCGCAAGCACTCTGGAATCGAGTCATGCCGATGCGGTTTTCTCCTGCCTGGATATCGTCGATCCCGCCGATATGCAACGGATATTGCGCAAATACCGCATCTCCAGCTATAGCGCCTTTATGCTGCGCATAGGCGTGATGCCGCCGCACCCGACGTTCTATTGCAAAAAATCCTGCTACGAAAAAGCCGGGCCATACCGCATCGACTACCGGATCGCAGCCGATTTCGAAATGATGGTTCGTCTGCTGCTAAAGCAGTGCATCAGCTGGGAATTCATTGATCAAACCACCGTCAAGATGCGCTCCGGTGGACTAAGCAGCCGCGGACTTGGGTCGCGCTGGATACTCAATCGCGAGATCGTGCGAGCCTGCAACGAGAACGGGCTGTACACCAACCTGTTTTTCCTGGTCTTGAAACTTCCGATCAGATTGCTGGAGCGCGTGTTATGAAAACTGTTCTCGTCACCGGTGCCAGCGGCTTCGTTGGTCAGGCGTTGTGCGCCGAATTGCATCGGCATCGGCATGGTTTCCAAGTCAGGGCGGCATTGCGCAAGCCGCATCCGGATTTCACCGGGAACGAGCAGGCTATCGTGCCCGCGCTCGATGAGCACACCGACTGGTCGGCCGCGTTGCAGGAAGTCGAGGTCGTGATCCATCTCGCCGCCCGCGTGCATGTGATGAAAGACACCTCGACCGATCCGCTGGCGGAGTTCCGCAAGGTCAACGTGCTGGGCACGGAGAATCTGGCGCGGCAGGCAGTGCGCGCGGGGGTGATGCGGCTGGTATACGTCAGCTCGATCAAGGTGAACGGCGAAGAAACTGTGGGGCAGCAGAGCTACACCGAGCAGGATGCGCCATCGCCACAAGATCCTTACGGTGTTTCGAAGTGGGAGGCCGAGCAGGCCTTGCAGCGCGTCGCGCAGGAGACTGGCTTGGAGGTGGTCATCGTGCGCCCGCCGCTGGTTTACGGGCCGGGGGTAAAGGGGAATTTCATCAGTCTGCTGGCGGCGGTGAGCAAGGGGGTTCCGCTTCCGCTGGCCGGCGCCGACAATGCGCGCAGTCTGGTGTATGTGGGCAATCTGGTGGATGCATTGATCGCCTGCGCCACTCATCCGGCTGCTGCCGGGCAGACTTATCTGGTCAGCGACGGCGCGCCGGTCTCGACGGCGGCGCTGGTCGAGAAGATTGCCGGGGCCTTGGGATGCCGCAGCCGCTCGTTCTATTTTCCGCCGGTGTTAATGCGTGCCGCAGCTGCGCTGCTGGGACGCTCGGCCCAGGTCGATCGCCTGTTCGGCTCGTTGCGCATCAACGACGAGAAGATTCGTCGCGAACTGGGCTGGGTGCCGCCGTATACGCTGGAGCAGGGGCTGCGCGCCACTGCAGAATGGTATCGGGACCAGCGCTGAGCCGCGCTCAGATCTTGCGCACGAACACCTTGGACTTGCGCTGGTAGTTGTACAGCGACTTCTTCTGCGCGGGGAGTTCGGCGACATCGCTTTCCTTGAATCCCCGCTCGATGAACCAGTGCGCGGTGCGCGTGGTCAGCACGAACAGCTTCTTCAGTTCCTGCATCTTCGCGACCGAGATCATGTGATTGAGGAGCGCCTCGCCGTAGCCGCGGTCGCGGCATTGCGTATCCACGGCCAGGCAAGCCAGCTCCGCAGCGGCTTCGTCCGGGAACGGGTACAGCGCGGCGCAGCCGATGATGCGGTGGTCGTGTTCCAGCACCGTGAAGCGGTCGATCTCGCGCTCCAGCAACTCGCGCGAGCGCCGCACTAGGATGCCGCTTTCTTCCAGCGGTCGCAGCAGTTCGATGATGCCGCCGATGTCATCAATGGTTGCCTCGCGCAAGGTGTTGAGCGTGCTTTCCACCACCATCGTGCCTATGCCCTCGTCGCTGAACAACTCCTGCAGCACCGCGCCGTAGGTGTGGCGGCTGATCAGATGGGTGCGCGCCACGCCGGCCTCGCAGGCGCGGATTGCGCAGGGCAGGAACAGGCTGACGTCGTCGGATAATTTGCGCTTGCCGGTCAGCGCTTCCTGCGCCTGAGCGACGGTGAGTTCCTTCAGCAACTCGCCTTTCTTGCCCGTCACGCCGTCGGTATCCATCAGGAATACCAGTTTATCGGCGTCCAGTGCGATCGCGGTCGCGGTGGCGACATCCTCCAGCGTCAGGTTGAACACCTCGCCAGTGGGCGAATAGCCGAGCGGCGATAGCAGTACGACCTCGCCGAACTCCATGCGGTCGTTGAGTGCTGCGACATCCACCTTGCGCACGCTGCCGGTGTGCTGCAGGTCCATGCCGTTGATCACGCCTATCGGTTGCGCGGTGATGAAGTTGCCGCCGGCGACGCGGATGTCGGCGTTGGCCATCGGCGAATTCGCCAGCCCCATCGAAAGCAGCGCCTCGATCTCGACGCGCACGCGACCGACCGCTTCTTTGACGCATTGCATCGTTTCGGCATCGGTCATCCGGATACCCAGATGGTAGGTATCGTCCAGATTGTTCTTCGCCAGATGTTGCTCGATCTGCGGCCGCGCGCCGTGCACCAGCACCAGCCGGATGCCCAGCGCGGCGAGCAGGTTGAAGTCGTGAGTCAGTTCGACAAACTTGCCGTCGGCGACCACTTCGCCGCCGAACGCAATGACGAAAGTCTTGCCGCGGAACGCGTTGATGTAGGGCGCGACGGAACGGAACCAGGCGACGAAATCGGCGGGGCTAGTGGTGGCGGGCATCAGTGGTCTCCCTGTTGGAATGTGCGAATCATGCCGCGCTATTGCTCGTCGAGCAACTTTCCGGCGATGGCCCAGTTTTCGTCGGGCAGCTCGTCGAAGGCGATATAGGTGTAGCTCTTCGGTTTCAGCGCGATGCGCTCCAGCGTATCGGTGATCTCTTCGGCGATTTTCGCCTTCTGTTCGCGGCTCAATGTGCCGGCGATGCGGATGTTGACGTAGGGCATGTTGGTCTCCAGTTAGTAGGTGTTGGGAGAAGGGAGAAGAGGGAAGGGATAAGGGTAAAGGCAACCCCGGGTTTCTTCATCCTAATGAATCAAAAGTCTCCCCACAGCATCTGCAAGGCGGCCAGCCCGGCGACGGCTGCAGTCTCGGTGCGCAACACGCGCGCACCCATGCGGATAGCGGTGTAGCCGCATTGGAGTGCTGACTCGCTCTCGGCCGCGGTGAAACCGCCTTCCGCACCGATCAGTAGTACGACCCCTGCCGTCGGTTTCGGCTGGGCATGCAGCGAGGTCGCGCCCTGCGGTAGCAGGATGAACTTGGTCTCTGCTGCGCCCTGCGTTTGCCGCAGCCAGGCCATGATGTCCAGCGGTGCGTGGATCTCCGGCAACACGTTGCGGCCGCATTGTTCGCAGGCGGAGACGGCGACCTGGCGCCAGTGTTCCAGTCGTTTCTCGGCGCGTTCGGCGGAGAGTCTGGCGACGCTGCGCTCGGTGTCCAGCGGCTGGATCTCGGTCACGCCCAGTTCGGTGGCTTTCTGAACTACCCAGTCCATTTTCTCGCTGCTGGCCATCGCCTGTGCCAGCACCACGCGCAACGGCGATTCGCGCTCGCTGTTAGTGGCGGAGAGATCGCCAATGGTCACGTGCTTGCCGCTGATTTGGGCGATCTTTCCGCAGCGTTCGTTGCCGGCCCCGTCGAAAATCTCCACGACATCGCCCTCGCGCAGGCGCAGCACGCGGCTGGCATGGTGGGCCGCATCGGGCGGCAGGTCGAACGAGCCTTGTTCGGGCAAGGGGGGCGGACAGTAGAAGCGTGGCATAGCGGATGTGCGGGGTTCGAAATTGGTCAGCGTGATAATATAACGCCCCTCGAATGTTGTGAGGAATTTCCCATGGTCAGTCTGCAACCCCCGCTGTGCGATTTTGGCTGGAAGGCTCGCCCCTTCGACCTGCCCGGCGTGGACGGCAAGCGCCACACGCTGGATTCCGCGCGCGGCCCGAACGGCCTGCTGGTGATGTTCATCTGCAACCACTGCCCCTACGTCAAATCCATCCGCGACCGCATCGTGCGCGACACGCGCGAACTGCAGCAGCATGGCATCAACACCATCGCGATCATGTCGAACGACCCCGCCGACTACGAAGAAGACTCATTCGAGAACATGAGGAAGGTCGCGCAGGAATTCGCCTATCCCTTCCCCTATGTGTGGGACGAAACCCAGCAGATCGCGAAGGACTATGGCGCGGTGTGCACCCCCGACTTCTTCGGCTTCAACGCCAACATGGAGCTGCAATACCGCGGCCGTCTGGACGCCTCGCGCAAGGAGGCCGTACCCGATGCGGCGCGCGACCTGTTCGACGCGATGCTGCAGGTGGCGAAGACCGGGCAGGGGCCGCGCGAGCAGCTCGCCAGCATGGGTTGCTCCATCAAATGGAAGAACGAGTCCTGATCGGCCATGGAAAACCGCAGGACATCGCGAAATAACGGCATGAGCGCTATGCTCAAGGCGGTGGCCGCGGCGGTCAAGCTGGTCGCATCCGAAGAGGTCATGCCGCGTTACTTGAAGGTGACGCACCGGCGCAAGAGCGACGGCAGCCTGTGCACCGAGGCGGACACGGCTGCCCAGACAGCGCTGACCCGCAAGCTGCAGGCGATACTGAATGTGCCGGTGCTGGGCGAGGAAATGCCGGCCGATGAACAGCATGAAATTTGGCAGGCCGGCAAGGATGGGCTGTGGTGCATAGACCCGCTCGACGGCACCTCCAACTTTGTGCGCGGCCTGCCTTACTTCGCGATATCGGTCGCGCTGCTGCGCGACGGCAAGAGCGTGCTGGGCGTGGTGTACGACCCGGTCGGGGACGAGATGTTCGCCGCCGAGCAGGGCAAGGGCACGTTCCTGAACGGCGAGAAGCTGGTCGCGCGCGAAGCCGCGGAATCGATGGCGCAGGCGCTGGCGAACGTCGACCTGAAGCGGCTGAGCCTCCATCTGGTCGAGCAGCTGGCGACCCATCCGCCTTACTCCTCGCAGCGCAACTTCGGCGCCAGCGCGCTGGACTGGTGCTACACCGCCGCCGGGCGCTACGACCTGTACCTGCATGGCGGACAGAAACTGTGGGACTATGCGGCCGGCACGCTGATTCTGTGGGAGGCGGGCGGCCATGCCTGCTGCATCGAGTGCGACGACTTCGCTCAAGGGGACATCTGGCAGCGTTCGGTGATCGCCGCCCGCGACGCCAAGCTGTTCGAAGAATGGAAAAATTGGATACGTTCGGTGTAGGGTGGGCACGTTTCTGTGCCCACGTGAAAATTCACCGCACCCGTAGGGGCACGGCGCGCCGTGCCCTTCGTGAGGCGTGCTGTGCCCTCGCATAAGGCGAGCCGCCCCCGGCAACAGGAGAAAACGTGAAAATAATGATATTGGGAGCGGGCCAGGTCGGCTCCACGGTGGCGGAAAGCCTGGTCAGCGAGGCCAACGACATCACCGTCGTGGATTCTGATGGCGTGAAGCTGCGGCAATTGCAGGACCGGCTGGATCTGCGCACGTTCACCGGCAACGCCGCCCATCCTTCCGTGCTGGAACAGGCCGGCATCGTCGACACCGACATGCTGCTCGCGGTGACGCAGAGCGACGAGGTCAACCTGGTTGCCTGCAAACTGGCCGCCAGCCTGTACAACACGCCGACGCGCATCGCGCGCATCCGGTCCATCGACTACCTGAACCGCGAAGAGGTGTTCAGCGCCGAGAACTTCTGCGTCGATTTCTCGATCTGCCCCGAGCAGATACTCACCGAATACATCACCAAGCTGATCGAATTCCCGGAGGCGCTGCAGGTGCTGGAATTCGCCGACGGCAGGGCTTCGCTGGTCGCGGTGCGCGCCTTTACCGGCGGGCCGCTGGTGGGCAAGCCGCTGAGCTTTTTGCGCACCCACATGCCGCAGGTCGAGACCCGCGTCGCGGCGATCTTCCGCCAGGGCAGCCCCATCATCCCGGAGGGCAATACGGTGGTCGAGGACGGCGACGAGATCTTCTTCATCGCCGCGACAGCCAATATCCGCAGCGTGCTGATGGAAATGCGCCGCATGGACAAGCCTTCCAGGCGGGTCATGATCGTCGGCGGCGGCAACATCGGACGACGGCTGGCCAATGCGCTGGAGCGCGACTACCAAGTCAAACTGATCGAGTTCAACAAGAAGTCCTGCGAGAAGCTCGCCGGCGAACTGAAGCACACGCTGGTGCTGAACGGCGACGGCACGGACGAGAAGCTGATGCAGCAGGAAAATGTCGGCGAGGTCGACGTGTTCTGCGCGCTGACCAACGACGACGAGAACAACATCATGTCCTCGCTGCTCGCCAAACAGGGCGGTGCACGCAAGGTGATCGCGCTGATCAACCGCAGCGCCTACGTCGACCTGGTGCAGGGCGGCAAGATCGACATCGCGCTGTCGCCGGCGCATGTGACCATCGGCTCGCTGCTGGCCTATGTGCGTCAGGGCGACGTGGTGGCGGTGCATTCGCTACGCCGGGGCGCGGCCGAGGCGCTGGAGCTGGTGGCGCATGGCGACCGCAAATCGTCGCGGGTCGTTGGGCGGCGCATCGACGAGATCGACCTGCCCAAGGGGGCAACCATCGGCGCGCTCTTGCGCGGCGAGCAGGTCGTCATCGCCCACCACGACACCGTGATCGAGGCGGAGGATCATGTCATTGTGTTCGTTATCGACAAGCGCATGGTCAGGAAGGTCGAGAAACTGTTCCAGGTCAACCTCGGGTTCTTCTGATGGGACGCACGCTTACGGTTCTCCACGCGCTGGGCCTGCTGCTGGTGATGTTCAGCTTCGCCTACGTGATCCCGGTCGTCACTTCGCTGATTTATGGCGACATCACGATGTTCTTCGACTTTCTGCTGGCGATGCTGTGGACCGCTTCCGCCGGTATATTGATGTGGATGCTGACGCGCCGCTACAAGGGCGAGCTGTCGATCCGCCACGGCTACCTGCTGGTGGTGACGATGTGGACCGCGATGCCGCTGTTCGCGACCATCCCGCTGTTGCTGGTGATCCCCGGCCTGTCGCTGACCGATGCTTATTTCGAGACCATGTCCGGCATGACCACCACCGGTGCGACGGTGCTGGTCGGGCTGGACAACCTGCCGCCGGCGATCAATGTCTGGCGGCACGAGCTGAACTGGCTGGGCGGGCTGGGCATCATCGTGCTGGCGGTCGCGGTGCTGCCGCTGCTGGGCATCGGCGGACGCCAGCTGTTCAAGGCCGAGACGCCGGGGCCGATGAAGGATTCCGCGCTGACGCCGCGCATCGCCGACACCGCGCGCAACCTGTGGGCGGTCTATCTCGTCATCACGCTGGCCTGCATCGCATCGCTGAAATGGGCCGGCATGGGCTGGCTGGATGCGGTGTGCCACGCGTTCTCGGCGATGGGGCTGGGCGGCTTCTCCACCCACGACGCCAGTGTCGGCTATTTCAATTCGCCGCTGATCGAGTTCGTGATGATCGTGTTCATGCTGTTCGCGGTGGTCAACTTCGCGACGCATTTTCTGGTTTGGCGCAGCAAATCGTTGTCTATTTACCTGCACGATGCCGAAGGGCGTGCCGCAGTGGGATTGATCGTGGCGAGTTGCTTCGGCATCGCCTTCTTCCTGTGGTGGAACAACGTCTACTCCGATTTCCTGATGGCGCTGCGCCATGCCAGCTTCAATGTGGTTTCCATCGCGACCAGTTCCGGCTATGCCAGCGTGGATTACGCGCAGTGGCCGATCTTCGCCCCGATGTGGATGATGTTCCTGACCGCGATCGCTGCGAGTTCCGGCTCGACCGGTGGCGGCATCAAGATGATGCGCACGCTGGTGCTGTTCAAGCAGGGCGGGCGCGAAATGCTGCGCCTGCTGCATCCGGCGGTGGTGAATCCGATGAAGATCGGCGGGCAGGTGGTGCCGAACAATATCGTGTTCTCGGTGCTGGGTTTCATCTTCCTATATTTCATGACGCTCGCGACACTGACCTTCGTGCTGCTGATCAGCGGCATGGACTTCATCTCGGCTCTTACTGCGGTGCTGGCCTCGGTGAATAACTGCGGTCCGGGCCTGGGTTCGGTCGGTCCGGCCAGCAACTATCAGGGATTGACCGATTTCCAGACCTGGGTGTGTACATTCGGCATGCTGGTCGGACGTTTGGAGATTTTCACCGTGCTGATCCTGTTCACGCCACATTTCTGGCGGCGCTAGCCTTGAGCCCGGCTATGCCTTCGGGCGGCTTGCGGCTACAATGCGCCCATGTCTGACTTTAACCTTACTCACCATTTTCTGATCGCGATGCCCGGCACGCAGGAGGGCGTGTTTGCCGGCGCGCTCGCCTATGTCTGCGAACATAACGACAACGGCGCGCTGGGTATCGTCGTAAACCGTCCGCTCAGCCTGACGTTGGGCGAAATGTTCGACCAGATCAAGATCCCGTTGCACCAGCCACAGCTGGAACAAATGCCGATCTATTTCGGCGGACCGGTGCAGACCGAGCGCGGTTTCGTGCTGCACGACACCCATGGCGAATGGCAGTCGTCGCTACGCATCAACGACAAGCTGTCGCTGACCACCTCCAAGGACATTCTCGAGGCGATGGGCGAAGGCACCGGGCCGCGTCACATGATCGTCACGCTGGGCTACACCGGCTGGGATCAGGGGCAGCTGGAGCACGAGATATCGGAGAATGCCTGGCTGACCGTGCCGGCTTCCGAGCACATCTTGTTCGAACTGCCGCCGGAAGAGCGGCTGCCGGCGGCGATGGCGCTGCTCGGCGTGGACTATGCCACGCTGTCGGACGAGGCCGGGCATGCCTGAGGGAGCGGCACTCCCACAAGGCACGTTCCTCGCATTCGACTTCGGCGCCCGGCGCATCGGGATCGCGACCGGCAACACCATTTCGGCCTCGGCCAATCCGCTGGAAACCATAGACGAAGAGAAGAACGACCCGCGCTTCGCGCGCATCGCCGCGCTGATCGCCGAATGGCAGCCCGCCGCGCTCGTGGTGGGTCTGCCCAGCAACGACGACGGCACGCCGCACGAGCTGACCGCGCTGTGCCGCCGCTTCGCCAACCGCCTCAAGGGACGGTTCGGCCTGCCGGTGATACTGGTCGATGAAAGGTATACTTCGCTCGCCGCGAGCTCGCGGCTGAACGAAGTCGGCGTGCGCGGCCGCAAGCAGAAAGCGGTGCTCGACCAGTATGCCGCGCAGCAGATCTTGCAAGCGTATTTTGATGAACCCTCTGCGGGAATGATCGTATGAATTCGGAAAAAACATCTGTCCACGGAATACACGGACAGATTCGAATGCACATGGGCATCTCTATAAAATTCAAATTTCGTCATTCCGGCGAAGGCCGGAATCCAGTGGCTTTAATGAAAAATGCTTTTATGTCGGTGCATTGCGCTGCCTATTTTATTGGCTGGACACCGGCCTCCGCCGGTGTGACGAATTTATAGAGATGCCCACATAACGATTGGCGGCATCACCCGTCGGGCGGCAGGCGATGCCTGAACAAGTAATAGATTTTTTCCGTGACTTCCGTGGATAGGCAAAGGTTTTAAGAATGAATCCTCAACTAAACAAAGACGGCGAGCTTCAGCACCTGCTGACCACCGAAGGCTTGCCCGCGCGCATCGTGCGCGACATCCTCGATCGCGCCGCGACCTTCCTCGACGTCGCCGAAGGGCGCGAGATCAAGAAGGTGCCGCTGCTGCACGGCAAATCGGTGTTCAACGTGTTCTTCGAGAACAGCACGCGCACCCGCACCACCTTCGAGATCGCGGCCAAGCGGCTGTCCGCCGACGTGGTCAACCTGAACATCGGCTCGTCTTCCACCAGCAAGGGCGAAACCCTGCTGGATACCGTGGACAACCTGTGCGCGATGCACGCCGACATGTTCGTCGTGCGCCACTCGCAGAGCGGTGCGGCGCACCTGATCGCGCGCCATGTCGCGCCGGACATCCACGTCGTCAATGCGGGCGACGGACGCCACGCGCACCCGACGCAGGCGCTGCTGGACATGTTCACCATCCGCCACTACAAGAAAGAATTCCACAACCTGCGCGTCGCCATCGTCGGCGATGTGCTGCACTCGCGCGTCGCGCGCTCGCAGATCCACGCGCTGACCACGCTGGGCGTGCCGGAAGTGCGCGTGATCGCGCCCAAGACGCTACTGCCCACCATGGTTGAGAACCTCGGCGTGCGCGTTTACCACGACATGGCGCAGGGCCTGAAAGATGTGGACGTGGTGCTGATGCTGCGCTTGCAGAACGAGCGCATGCAGGGTGCGGCGCTGCCGTCCGCGCAGGAATATTTCAAGAACTACGGCCTCACCGAAGAGAAGCTGGCGCATGCGAAAGACGACGCCATCGTGATGCACCCCGGCCCGATGAACCGCGGCGTCGAGATCGACTCCGTCGTCGCCGACGGCCCGCGCTCGGTGATCCTGTCGCAAGTGACCTTCGGCATCGCGGTGCGCATGGCGGTGATGAGCATGCTGGCGGGAGATAAACGATGAACATCCATATCAAGAACGGTCGCTTGATCGACCCGAAGAACAACATCGACGCGCAGCAAGATGTGTATATCTCCGCAGGCAAGGTCGCCGCTATCGGCAGTGCCCCGGCGGGCTTCGTCGCGGACAAGGTCATCGACGCGAGCGGCCTGATTGTCGCCCCCGGCCTGATCGACCTCGCGGCAAGGCTGCGCGAGCCGGGCTACGAATACATGGCGACGCTGGAATCCGAGATGGCGGCGGCGGTCGCGGGCGGCGTCACCAGTCTGGCTTGTCCGCCGGACACCGACCCGGCGCTGGACGAGCCGGGGCTGGTCGAGATGCTCAAGCACAAGGCGCGCAACCTGAATCAAGCGAAGGTCTATCCGGTCGGCGCACTGACTGCGGGCTTGCATGGGCAAGAGCTGACCGAGATGGCCGAGCTGGTGGACGCAGGCTGCATCGCGTTCAGCCAAGCCGACGCGCCGCTGACCGACACGCGCGTGCTGCTGCGCGCGATGCAGTACGCAGCGACCTTCGATTTTCCGGTGTGGCTGCGCCCGCAAGACAGCTTCCTCGCGAAGAGCGGCGTCGCCCACGACGGCGAAGTCGCCACGCGCTGCGGCCTGCCCGCGATCCCGGTCAGCGCCGAGACCATCGCGCTGGCGACCATGCTGGCGCTGGCGCGCGACACCGGCGTACGCCTGCATATCTGCCGCATCTCCAGCGCGGCGGGCGTCGAGATGATCCGTACCGCGAAGCGCGAGGGCATCAAGGTCACTTGCGACGTATCGATGAACCACACCCATTTGTCCGAAAACGACATCGGCTTCTTCGACCCGAACTGCCACCTCGTGCCGCCGCTACGCAGTCTGCACGACCGCGCCGCACTGCGCGCCGGCCTGCTGGACGGAACCATCGATGCGATCTGCTCCAACCACGCGCCGGTGGACGAAGACGCAAAACAACTCCCGTTCGCCGAAGCCGAACCGGGCGCGACCGGGCTGGAACTGCTGCTGCCGCTGGTGCTGAAATGGGCCGAGCAAGACAAGATCGCGCTGCCCGACGCGCTGGCCCGCGCCACGCTGCATCCGGCGCGCGTGTTGGGCTTGGACGCCGGCCACCTCAGCACAGGCGCGACTGCCGATATCTGCGTGTTCGATCCCGCCGTATGGTGGAAAGTCGAACCCGCCGCGCTGAAGAGCCAAGGCAAGAACACCCCGTTCACCGGCTACGAGATGCAGGGCAGGGTGCGTTACACGCTGGTGGATGGGCAGGTGGTTTATCAGGGCTAGCACGCAAGGCATGCCTTGCGGCACATGAACGAGGAGGCCGAACGATGTCGCGACTGAGTGTTGAAGCGCTGGAAAAATCGCTGATGCGTCTGGAGGAGGGCTTCGCTGACGCCGCGCGCTACCCCGACCTGCTCGTCGTGCGCGACGGCGTTATCCAGCGCTTCGAGATCGCGATGGACTTGTCGTGGAAGCTGATGCAGCGCGCGCTGAAGGAAATCTATCAGGTCGATGAAGGTGTTCTGCTGTCCAAGAAGGATATCTTCCGTCAGGCGGCGAAATATCGGCTGCTCGACAATACCGAGGCTTGGCTGGGGCATTACGAAGCGCGCAACAAGACCTCGCACATTTACGACAACGAAGAAGCCGCCCGCGCGTTCGAACGGGCGCGCGCATTCCTCGCAGATGCGAAGATCACCCTCGAGCGCCTGCGCCATGCCGCTTGACGTGCGTCCCGACCACCTTGATGTGGTGCGCGAAATCCTGCGGCGCAACGTGCCGGATCGTGTCGTGTGGGCTTTCGGATCGCGCGTCACCGGCAAGGTGAAACCGGCTTCCGATCTCGACCTTTGCATCGTCGGCGAAACTCCCTTGCCCTATGAAATCTCGGCCCAGTTGCGGCAAGACTTCAGCGACTCCGACATCCCCTACACCATCGATCTGGTGGATTGGGCAACATGCAGCGCGGGGTTTCGCGCCATCATCGAGCGGGATCGGGAGACGGTGCTGGATTGATCCGGAGGCCGGGCGGGGAAATAGCTCCGCGCAGAATCCATGCCGCTCGTCGAATATGTAGCTAAACTGATGATGTCGCAAACCAACTTAGGGGAGAAGGCACGCAAGCTGTCGAAGTGCCGCAAGACATCATGGCTACAACCCGCTGGACGAAAGAACAACTCAAGCTCGCATTCCACCTTTATTGCCAACTTCCTTTTGGAAGATTGCACAGCCGAAATCCTGAAATTATTCAGCTTGCAAAACTGATAGGGCGAACGCCGGGTGCAGTCGCAATGAAACTCGTGAATTTCGCCAGCCTTGATCCGGCAATTACCGGTACGGGGCGCGCAGGTTTGGGCAATGCGGGTTCGCTCGATAAAGAGGTATGGGCCGAATTTCATGCCGACTGGGAAAAGCTCGCTCTGGAGTGCGAAATGCTCAGGCGCAATCTTGACCACACGCTGCCATCGGAAGACGAGTCCGACGAGCAGCTTGTTCCAGAAGATTACACGGGAGAAACGAGACGGGTTGTTACCGAGCAGCGCATCAAACAAAGTTTTTTCCGTCGCGCTGTGTTAAGCAGTTATCGGGGGCGTTGCTGCATGTCTGGATTGTCCGAGCCTCGCTTACTGATTGCCAGCCACATCGTGCCGTGGAGCAAAGATAAGGCGAATCGCTTGAACCCAAGCAATGGACTGTGTCTTTCGGCGATCCATGATCGGGCTTTTGATAAAGGGCTAATAACGCTCACCGATGATTTCAAGATCGTTGTGTCAGAGGAGCTCCGGCGGCGTGATGAGCCATTCATAAAAGATGTGTTAGTACCACTGAATGGGAAGTTGATTGAGTTGCCGGAGCGCTTCATGCCGAGCGTTGAATTTCTTGCGCGCCATAGAGTAGATTTGTTTGTCGATAATCGGCAAAAATGACTGGCGCAGTCAGACGAACATCAATTCCATCCAGTAAGCAGTAGCCGTAGGGAGATTTCAATTGTCGATGAGCAAACAGGTGTCGCTATCTAATGAGGCCTTGATAGAGTGCTGTGTCTTTGAGTATCTTTATCGCGACGCAGCAAACTATAAGGCTTGGGGAGAAATTCTTCTGTCAGGCGTCCCCTCGCAAAATGACATAGCGACATTGCGCGGCTGTTTGGATTCAGGTGAATACTTTGTCGCCGAGCAAGTAGGAATTCCTGCTGTGTACAAAGAATTGTGGGAGCTGTCAGGAGGGCCGACCTGTGACGATCATGCGTTGCATGAGTTTGTTGAACTCCGTGTTGCGGGTGAGGAAGAAAGAACAACCTTGCCACTTTTTGGAACTTTATCGGGTTTGCTTGCGGCTTTTCAATCTGTACGCGCGTGGGATTGTTCGCTGTCGCCAAATTTCGACATAGGTTGATTCCGAATCATCAGTTGTAGGATGGGTTGAGCAACGCGATACCCATCATTGCTCGAAATTGGCGATGGGTATCGCTTGCGCTCCACCCATCCTACACGGGCTTCGCGGGATTCACTCATCTACAGGAGCTCAACTCATCTATGCGGACTGCCAATGTGACCACTCGAAAATACTCATCGAACGTTTGGAATATTGCAGCCGCCCTGAAATCCCGCTACCGCGACTTCAGCCACTACAACCTCAAGAACCCGCTGGACGAGTTGTTGTTCATCATTTGCAGCACGAAGACGGGCGAGGCGAGTTACCGCAGCACTTTCCGTTCGCTGAAAGAAACGTTCCCCACTCATTACCAAATCGCCGAAGCGCCCGCCGAATATATCGCGCGGCCTATCGTCAGCGGCGGTTTGTCGAACCAGAAGGCGAAGGCGATTTGCGAGCTGCTCGATGTCATCGTGGCGAGGTTCGGCGAGCCGACCCTTAAACCACTGCGCAAGATGAGCGATGCGGATGCCGAAGCTTTTTTGGTGTCGTTGCCGGGCGTCGGGAAGAAGGTGGCGCGATGCGTGTTGATGTATTCGCTGGGCCGGCAGGTGTTTCCCGTGGACACGCATTGTTGGCGCATCGCGCGGCGTCTCGGCTGGGTCAGGCCGACACAAAAAGACAAGCATTGCGCGCCGCGAGATATGGATCGTTTGCAATCCAAAATTCCGCCCGAGCTGCGCTATTCGCTGCACGTGAATATAATTTCTCTCGGGCGCGAGATTTGCACTCCCGCCGCTCCCCGTTGCGACGAGTGCCCGATATCGGCTTGGTGTCCCAAGATCGGTGTGCCGCGCGCAAAGTAGGGGATAGAGCGTAGCGGGCCGCCATGTTTGCTGTAGTAAAATGCGACGCTCGTATTTCCACTGCCGCATTTATTTCCAGTCTCCATATGAATCCATTACTCGATTTCTCCGGTCTGCCGCGCTTTGCGGAGATCAAACCCGAACATGTCGCTCCCGCGATAGAGCAGCTGCTGGACGAGAATCGCGCGCTGGTCGCGCGCCTGCTGGCGGACGATGTGCCGCCGACTTGGGACGACTTCGTGTTGCCGATGGAGGACGCGAACGAGCGCATGTCGCGCGCTTGGGGGCCGGTCGGCCACCTGAATGCGGTGATGAATTCGCCCGAGTTGCGCGAGGTGTACAACGCGATGCTGCCGAAGATCACGCAGTATTACGCCGAGATGGGGCAGAACCTCGCGCTGTTCGATAAATTCAAGGCGCTGCGCAACAGCGACGAGTTCGAGACGTTGAGCGGCGCGCGCAAGAAGGTGATCGAGAACGAGTTGCGCGATTTCCGCTTGGGCGGCGCGGAGTTGCCGGACGATAAGAAGCCGCGCTACCTCGAAGTGCAGGAGCGACTGGCCGATCTGTCGTCGCGTTTTTCCGACAACTTGCTGGATGCGACCAACGATTACACGATGGTGATCGAGAGCCGCGATGAACTGAATGGCCTGCCGGAAGATGTGTTGCAGGCGGCGCAGGAGGCCGCCCAAGCCGCAGGCAAGCCTGTCCTGAGCGGAGTCGAAGGGAGCGGCTGGATGTTCACGCTGAAGGCCCCGTCCTACATGCCGGTGATGCAGTATGCCGACAACCGCGCGCTGCGCGAGACGATGTACCGCGCCTATGCGACGCGCGCTTCCGAGTTCGGCAAGTCCGATTGGGACAACGGCCCGCTGATGGACGAGACCGTCAAGCTGCGCGGCGAGGAGGCGACGCTGCTGGGCTTCGCGAACTACGGCGAACTGTCGCTCGCCGCGAAGATGGCTGAGACTCCCCAGCAAGTGGTGCAGTTCATGCGCGAACTGGCGCAGCGCGCGCGGCCGTTCGCCGAGAAGGATCTGGCTGAGCTGCGCGAGTTCGCGCGCAAAGAACTGGGTTTGAACGAACTGCATTCCTGGGACACGGCCTACGCCAGCGAGAAGCTGCGCGAGCAGCGCTATGCGTTCTCCGAGCAGGAGGTGAAGCAGTACTTCCCCGAGGATGCGGTGCTGCCCGGCATGTTCCGTCTGGTCGAGACGCTATATGGCCTGCAAATCGAGCGGGCCGAAGCGCCGGTCTGGCACGAGGACGCGCACTTCTACGACATTCGCGATATGGGCGGCAAGCTGGTCGGCCAGTTTTACCTCGACATGTATGCGCGCAACAGCAAGCGCGGTGGAGCCTGGATGGACGACGTGATCACACGCCGTCGCAAGCCTTCCGGCATCCAGACGCCGGTCGCTTACCTGAACTGCAACTTCTCCGCACCGGTCGGCGGCAAGCCCGCGACCTTCACGCACGACGAAGTGATTACGTTGTTCCATGAATTCGGCCACGGCCTGCATCATCTGTTGACTGAAGTGGAAGACCTCGGCGTCTCCGGCATCAACGGCGTGGAGTGGGACGCGGTCGAGTTGCCCAGCCAGTTCATGGAAAACTTCTGCTGGGAGTGGGATGTGGTGCGCGGCATGACGCGTCAGGCGGACACCAACGAGCCGCTGCCGCGCGCGCTGTTCGACAAGATGCTGGCCGCGAAAAACTTCCAGAGCGGTTTGCAGACGCTGCGCCAGATCGAGTTCTCGCTGTTCGATATGCTGATGCACAGCAGCTTCGAGGCGGGCGGGAACAGGACGATATTGCAACTGCTCGACGAGGTGCGCGCCGAAGTCGCGGTGATGCTGCCGCCGGACTTCAACCGCTTCCCGCACAGCTTCTCGCACATCTTCTCCGGCGGCTATGCGGCGGGCTATTACAGCTACAAGTGGGCCGAGGTGCTGTCCGCCGACGCCTACAGCCTGTTCGAAGAACACGGCGTGCTGAACCCGGACGTAGGCGCGCGTTTCCGCGCCGAGATACTGGCGATGGGCGGCAGCCGCGGCGCGATGCAGTCGTTCACCGCGTTCCGCGGACGGGAACCCAGCATAGACGCGCTGCTGCGGCATAACGGGCTGATCGAAGAAGCCTGATCCTGCAAGGAGGCAAAATGAAACGCATGTTCTTGTTGTTCGGTTTGATGGCGACTGTCCTGCAAGTGCAGGCCGGCGAGCTGTACCGCTGGGTGGACGAGAAGGGCAAGGTGCATTACGGCGATGCGCCCCCGCCTGTTGTCGATGTCGAGAGGAAGAAATTCTCCGATGCTGTGCCGGACTCCGATTTGCCTTATGCAACGCGGCGCGCGCAGCAGAACTTCCCGGTGACGCTGTATGTCGCGGACAACTGCACCGACGTGTGCAAGCAGGCGCGCGAACTGCTGAACAAGCGCGGCATCCCGTTCGTCGAGAAAAATCTGGTGTCCAAGGAAGAGATCGATGCATTCAAGGCCGCATCGGGTGGCGAAAATGTGCCCGTATTGGGCGTCGGCAAGGCCTACATCCATGGGTTCAATGACGGACGCTGGCACAGCGAACTCGATATCGCCGGTTATCCGAAGGTCGCGCCGTATCGCTCGCGCCCTGAACCCTCCCTGACAGCGCCGCCCGCCGTGAGTAAAGAGGCGGCCAGTGCGGTTGCTCCCGCCGGAACCGCCGCGCCATGAAGCTCGCGACTTGGAACGTCAACTCGTTGAAAGTGCGTCTGCCGCATGTGCTGGACTGGCTCGCCGCAAACCCGATCGATGCGCTGTGTTTGCAGGAAACCAAGCAGCAGGACGCCGATTTTCCGCAGGCCGAGCTTGAGGCGGCCGGCTATCGCTCGGTGTTCAGCGGCCAGAAGACCTACAACGGCGTCGCGATCCTGAGCCGCGAACCGGCCTGCGACGTGCAGTTCGGCATCCCCGGTTACGCCGACGAACAGAAGCGCGTGATCGCCGCGACGATAGGCGATGTGCGCGTGGTGTGCGTCTACATTCCCAACGGGCAGGAAGTCGGTTCAGACAAGTACGAATATAAATTGAAGTGGTTGGCCGCACTGCACGACTGGCTGCGGGAAGAACTGGCGCGCTACTCGAAGCTGGCGCTGCTGGGCGACTACAACATCGCCCCGGAAGACGCCGATCTGTACGATCCCAAGGGCTGGGAAGGCAAGGTCCTGGTCAGCGAACCGGAGCGCGCCGCGTTCAAGGCATTGCAAGCGCTCGGCCTGCGCGACAGCTTCCGCCTGTTCGAACAGCCCGAGAAAAGCTACTCGTGGTGGGACTACCGCATGATGGCCTTCCGCCGCAACATGGGATTGCGCATCGACCACATCCTGATCAGCGAACCGTTGGTTGCATCGTGTAAGGGCTGCGTGATCGACAAGGCCCCGCGTAAGCTGGAGCGACCTTCGGATCACACGCCGGTGGTGGTGGAGCTTTAGGGGCGAGATTCACCTCGAAGAGGTTCTTGTGCCCTTTGGGTATCGCGCTAGGTGCATCTCTCCCCAAGGGGCAGGGAGTGCGGTCGGCCGGGCTTGCTGGTTGTCTGTATCGACGCTTCCGGTATAATCCGCCCGCCGTTGAAACCGACTGGGAGAGCGTGCCGAAATCAGCACCGCCGAAGGCGCAACACCCGTAACCGCTCAGGCTCAGGAACCAGTCGGAACAGGCGAATCTGGAGAGTGTCAGGATCAGTTATTAGACGTAAGACGTAAGTCATGAGTTAAAGCGAGCCCGCGTAGCGGACAGCACCAACTTACGACTTACGTCTTACGACTTACGACTGATAACCGACCACCGAAGGGGCACGCGACTTTGTCGTAATCTCTCAGGTACCAAGGACAGATGGGGCGCAGCGCGATTTCGCGCTGCGCCTTTTTTATTTTCTAAGGAAAGCAAAATGACTCTCAAGACGACACCTTTGAATGCAGCACACCGCGCGATGGGCGCGAAGATGGTGGATTTCGGCGGCTGGGACATGCCGGTGAACTACGGTTCGCAGATCGACGAGCACCATCAGGTGCGCAACGACTGCGGCATGTTCGACGTGTGCCACATGCGCGTCGTGGATGCGAAGGGCGACGGCGTGCGCGCGTTCCTGCGCTACCTGCTGGCGAACAACGCCGACAAGATCACCTCGCCGGGCAAGGCGCTTTACTCCGCGATGCTGCGCCCTGAAGGCGTCGTAATCGACGACCTGATCATCTATTTCATGACTGAGCAGTGGTTCCGCATCGTCGTGAACGCGGGCACGGCGGACAAGGACATCGCGTGGATGAAGGAGCAGGCCACGGTGCATGCGCCCAACCTGACGATCACTTCGCGCGACGATTTGGCGATGGTCGCCATTCAAGGGCCGAACGCGCGCGTAAAAGTGTGGGAAGTGCTGCCGCAGACCAGGGCCGCGACCGAGAATCTGGTGAACTTCCAGGCCGCCGACTGCGGTGAATACTTTATTGCCCGCACCGGCTACACCGGCGAAGATGGCTTCGAAGTCATGTTGCCGAAAGAGGGCGTCGAGGCATTCTGGTATGCATTGAACAATGTCGGCGTGAAGCCCATCGGCCTCGGCGCGCGCGACACGTTGCGTCTGGAAGCGGGCATGAATCTTTACGGACAGGATATGGACGAGACCGTAGGCCCGCTGGAATCCGGCCTCGCGTGGACCGTGGACCTGAAGAGCGAACGCGACTTCATCGGCAAGGCCGCGTTGCTGGCCAATCCACCGACAAAGAAGCTGGTCGGTCTGGTGCTGCTGGATCGCGGCGTGTTGCGTGGCCACCAGAAGGTCGTCTCCGCACAAGGCGAGGGCGAGATCACCAGCGGCACGTTCTCGCCGACACTGGAGAAGTCTATCGCGCTGGCGCGCGTGCCGAACGGCGTGCAGATCGGCGACACCGTGCAGGTGGAGATTCGCGACAAGCTGCTGAATGCAAAGGTGGTAAAGTATCCGTTCGCGCGCAACGGCAAAGCTGTCGTTAGTCTTTAGAAAATGTAGGTCGGGTTAGCGGTTTCATCGCGTAACCCGACATTGCCCAACGTCGGGTTACGGCTACGCCTAACCCGACCTACGAATTAACTTACGACTTACGTCTTGCGACTAACAACTAATAAGGAGAAATAAATGAGCATCCCAGCAGACCTGAAGTACACCGCCTCCCACGAGTGGGTTAAGGCCGAAGCCGACGGCACGATCAGCGTCGGCATTACCCAGCATGCGCAAGAGCTGCTGGGCGACATGGTGTTCGTCGAGAGCCCGGCCGTCGGTCGCAAGCTGAAGGCCAAGGAAGAGTGCGCTGTGGTCGAGTCTGTGAAGGCCGCCGCCGACGTGTATGCGCCGGTATCCGGCGAAGTGACCGCGGTGAACGGCGACCTGGACGGATCCCCGGAGAACATCAACAGCGATCCTTACGGTGCATGGATGTTCAAGATGAAGCCGGACAGCGCCGCCGACGTCGCCGCATTGCTGGATGCGGCTACGTATCAGGTCGTGGTGGACAGCGAAGCACACTAAGAACCGGGAAGGGTAAAGGGAGAAGGGGGAAGGGTAAAAACCCGGGCACGCGACGCGTGCCACCCTTTCCCCTTGAGCGCCGAAGGCGCGGTCCTTTCCCCCTTCTCATTTTTCCAAGAATTTCACGCCGAATCCCATGAACTCCGACCAATTTGTAACTCGCCATAACGGCTCGAACGCAGCAGACGTTCAGGCCATGCTGAAGAAGATCAACGCCTCATCTCTCGACGCGCTGATCGACCAGACCGTGCCTGCGGCCATCCGTTTGCAGCAGCCGCTGAATCTGCCGGAATGCATGTCCGAGCACGAGTACCTAGAGCATCTGCGCGGCATCGCCGCGAAGAACAAGCTGTACAAGAGTTACATCGGCCAAGGCTATTACAATACCGTGCTGCCCGCGGTGATCCAGCGCAACGTGCTGGAAAATCCGGGCTGGTATACCGCCTACACGCCGTACCAGGCCGAGATCGCGCAGGGCCGCCTGGAGGCGCTGCTGAATTTCCAGACGATGGTGATGGACCTGACCGGCATGGAGATCGCCAACGCGTCGCTGCTGGACGAGGCGACCGCCGCGGCCGAGGCGATGACCATGCTGCACGGCCTGCGCCCGCGCGACGCGTCGGACAAGACCAGCTTCTTCGTGTCGCACGAGTGCTTCCCGCAGACCATCGAGCTGCTGAAGACGCGCGCGAAGCCGCTGGGTATCGAGCTGGTGATCGGCGACTTCAAGACTGTCACGTTGAACGACAAGCTGTACGGCGCATTGCTGCAATATCCGACCGCCGACGGCACGGTGCATGACTACGCCGACTTCGTCGCGCGCGCCAAGGTCAACGGCATGACCGTCGCAGTCGCCGCCGACATCCTGAGTCTGGTGCTGCTGACACCGCCGGGCGAGTGGGGAGCGGACGTGGTGCTGGGTTCGACGCAACGCTTCGGCGTACCGATGGGCTACGGCGGCCCGCACGCCGCCTACTTCGCCTGCCGCGACGCGCAAAAGCGCTCGATGCCGGGCCGCATCATCGGCGTGTCGGTCGATGCCGACGGCGGCGCTGCGTTGCGCATGGCGCTGCAGACGCGCGAGCAGCATATCCGCCGCGAGAAGGCGACTTCGAACATCTGCACCGCGCAGGCGCTGCTGGCGATCATGGCCGGCATGTACGCGGTGTACCACGGTGCGGACGGCCTGCGTGCGATTGCCCGCAAGGTGCACCTGTCCACGGTCGCGCTGGCGAACGAGCTGAAGAAGCTCGGCTACAACGTCGCACCCGGCGCATTCTTCGACACGATCAAGCTGCTGCACACCGACAACGTGAAGGTGCATGCGCTGGCCGAGGCCGCGCAGATCAACTTCCATTACGCCAACGACGGCCTGACGCTGTCGCTGGACGAGACCACCACGACCGCCGACCTCAACGCCATCCTCGCGGTGTTCGCGCAGAAGGCAGGCAAGGCCGCACCCGTGCTGACCGCAGCCGATGTCGAGGCGCAGGCGATGGCGTTCAAGCAGCGCCAGTCTTCGATCCTGGGCCATCCGGTGTTCAGCCGCTACCACACCGAGACCGAGATGATGCGTTACATCAAGCGCCTCGAAAACAAGGACCTGTCGCTGACGCATTCGATGATCTCGCTGGGCTCCTGCACGATGAAGCTGAACGCGGCCTCCGAGATGCTGGCGCTGACCTGGCCCGAGTTTGCGAACCTGCATCCCTTCGTGCCGCTGGAGCAGGCCGAGGGTTACCAAGAGCTGATCTCCGGTCTGGATGCCGCGCTGTCCGAAATCACAGGTTTCGCGCAGATGAGCTTCCAGCCGAACAGCGGCGCGTCCGGCGAATACGCCGGCCTGCTGGTGATACAGGCCTACCACCGCTCGCGCGGCGAGGCGCAGCGCAACGTGGTGCTGATCCCGTCCTCCGCGCACGGCACCAACCCGGCGAGTGCGGCGATGTGCGGCATGGACATCGTCGTCGTGAAGTGCGACGCACGCGGCAACATCGACGTGGACGACCTGCGCGCGAAGGCGGAAGAGCACAAAGACAAACTGTCCTGCCTGATGGTGACCTACCCCAGCACGCACGGCGTGTACGAGGAATCGATCCGCGACATCACCGCGATCATCCACGCGAACGGCGGCCAGGTTTACATGGACGGCGCGAACATGAACGCGCAGGTCGGCCTGACCAGCCCCGGCAACATCGGCGCGGACGTGTGCCACCTGAACCTGCACAAGACCTTCGCGATCCCGCACGGCGGCGGCGGACCGGGCGCAGGCCCGATCGGCGTCGCGGAACACCTGACGCCGTTCCTGCCGGGACATGCCATGGTCAAGGTCGGCGGCGCGCAGGCCATCCACGCGGTGTCCGCGGCGCCCTACGGCAGCGCGCTGATCCTGCTGATCTCCTACGGCTATATCAGGATGATGGGCGGCGCGGGCCTGTCCGAGGCGACGAAGATGGCGATCCTGAACGCGAACTACATCAAGGAATCGTTGAAGGACCATTACGCCACCCTGTACAGCGGCAGCAACGGCCGCTGCGCGCACGAGATGATCCTCGACTGCCGCGAGTGGAAGAAGGAAGGCGTGGAAGTGGGTGACATCGCCAAACGCCTGATGGACTTCGGCTTCCACGCGCCGACCACTTCCTTCCCGGTGGTGGACACGCTGATGGTCGAGCCGACCGAGAGCGAATCCAAGGCCGAGCTGGATCGTTTCTGCGAGGCGATGATTGCGATCCGCGGCGAGATCGAAGAAGTCATCACCGGCAAGGTGGACAAAAAGGACAACATCCTCAAGCACGCGCCGCATACCGCCAAGGCCGTAGTGACATCCGACTGGACGCGCAGCTACACTCGCGAACAGGCTGCGTATCCGCTGCCCTGGGTGCGCGACAACAAGTTCTGGCCTGCGGTCGCGCGGGTGGACAACGTGTACGGCGACAAGAACCTGGTGTGTGCCTGCCCGCCGGTGGATAGTTACGTTTAATGCTGCGTCATTGATGTAACTACTAGCCATTCGACTAAGCCCGCAAGCGGGCAAGTCGCTGGTTATCCGGCGGAGGCCGGAATCCAGTTGATTAATAATTTCCTGCGAAGCAGGTCAACATCAAATGTCGTCCGCTTCGCGGGATGTTTATTTTTACTGGATTCCGGCCTCCGCCGGAATGACGGGAATTTTTTAAGGAGACCATCATGTCCAAAGACATCAGCAACAAAACCAGCGTCACGTTAAAGGGGGCGCCGGTCACGCTGTACGGGAAATTTCCGGAAGTCGGGCAGACCGCCCCGGCGTTCACGTTGGTCGACAAGGGCCTGAAGGACGTGACGCTGCAGAGCTACGCCGGCAAGCGCAAAGTGCTGAACATTGTCCCCAGCCTGGACACGGCGGTATGTGCCGCGTCGGCGCGCAAGTTCAACGAGGCGGCTAACAAGCTGGAAAACGCCGTGGTGTTGGTGATCTCCGCCGACCTGCCGTTCGCCTCGGCCCGCTTCTGCGCCGCCGAGGGGCTGGAGAACGTCGTTACGCTGTCGCTGATGCGCGGCCGTGAGTTCATGCGCAACTATGGTGTGAAAATCGCCGACACCGCATTGGCCGGTGTAACCGCCCGCGCGGTGCTGGTGCTGGACGAGAACGATCGCGTGCTGCATGCCGAGCTGGTGGATGACATCACCCACGAACCGAACTACGACGCGGCGCTGGCCGCGTTGCAGTAAACACTTGGCGGCGGGCAAGCATGAAGACACACAAACGCATCATCGGCATCTGCTGGATCATCTTCGGTGCGCTGATTCTCTCGCTGTTGGCGCTGAAATTCGATCAGTTGTTGGGCCCCGCGGCTGTCGCCGGCGTGCTGGTCGGGCTGACCTTCCTCGCGGCGGGATTCTCGCTGGTGGCGAATATGCGCCGCTCCTCGTGGATATGCCTGCCCTGCTCGGCGCTGTCGCTGTTCACCTTCCCGATCGGTACGGTGATAGGCGCGTATTACCTCTGGTTCTACTTCAAAGTGGAACGGGTGAGCTGAGCGCATGGAGCCCGATCACAAGCATCCGCGCGGGCTGAGCCATGTCTGGCATGCCACGCAAACTGCCGCAGCCGGACTTCGCGCCGCCTGGCAACACGAGGATGCGTTTCGTCAGGAAGTGCTGGTCGCACTGATCGCGATTCCGGTTGCATTGCTTACGCCCGTCGACAAACTCGGCAAGGCACTGATGGTCGCCAGCATCCTGCTGGTGCTGATCGTCGAGCTCGTCAACTCCGCGCTGGAAGCCGCGGTGGACCACACCTCGCTGGAACGCCATCCGCTCGCGAAGCGCGCCAAGGACATCGCCAGCGCGGCGGTGCTGCTGAGCATCGTCAACGCGGTGGTAGTATGGGGGCTGGTTCTCATCTGATTCGAAAGGGTGTGAAAATGGCGCACACCGGGATCCCTCACCAATCTGCTGCAAGTCCTGACTGGCATAGCCAGTCGGCGCAGGAGGCGCTGTCAGCGCTCGACTCGACGCTCGATGGGCTGTCCGCTGCCGAAGCCGCGCAACGCATGCAGCGCTACGGCCCCAACCGCCTGACGCCGCCGCATCGGCGCGGGCCGCTGATGCGCTTCCTGCTGCAATTCCACAACGTGCTGATCTATGTGCTGCTGGCCGCTGCGACGGTCACCGCGCTGCTCGCGCATTGGGTGGACACTGCGGTGATCGTCGGTGTCGTCGTGATCAACGCCATCATCGGTTTCCTCCAGGAGGGCAAGGCCGAGAAGGCGATGGAGGCGATCCGTCGCATGCTGTCGCCGGAGGCCACGGTGCTGCGCGAAGGCCGGCGCACGGTGGTCGCGGCGGAGACGCTGACGCCCGGCGACATCGTGCTGCTCGCCTCCGGCGACAAGGTGCCCGCTGATCTGCGCTTGTTGAACGCGAAGAATCTGCGCATCGAGGAGGCGGCGCTGACCGGTGAATCCACCGCCGTCGAAAAAAATCCTGCCGCAGTGGATGCGCGAGCCGTGCTGGGTGATCGCTACTGCATGGCCTATTCCAGCACGCTGGTGGTGTACGGGCAAGGCATGGGCGTGGTGGTGGCGACCGCCGACGACACCGAGATCGGGCGCATCAGCGCGATGCTGGAAGAGGTGCAGAGCATGACCACGCCGCTGCTGCGCCAGATGGAGACCTTCGGGCGCTGGCTGACCGTTGCGATCATGGCGCTGGCCGTGCTCACCTTCCTGTTCGGCTGGCTGGTGCACAGCTTCGGCCTCGGCGACATGTTCCTCGCCGCGGTCAGCATGGCGGTGGCGGCGATTCCGGAAGGCCTGCCCGCGGTGCTGACCATAACGCTCGCGCTCGGCGTGCAGCGCATGGCGAAGCGCAACGCCATCGTGCGCCGCCTGCCTGCGGTCGAGGCGTTGGGTTCGGTAACCGTGATCTGCACCGACAAGACCGGCACGCTGACCAAGAACGAGATGACCGTGCAGCGCGTGATCGCCGCACCCCAGGTGTTCGAGGTCAGCGGCAGCGGCTACGCGCCGCACGGCGGGTTTGCCATCGCCGGCAGGGAGGCGAACATCGCCGATTATTCCCATGCGCTGGATCTGCTGCGCGTCGGCCTGCTGTGTAACGACGCCGCGCTGAATAAAGCGGAAGGGCAATGGCGCATCGCCGGCGATCCGACCGAGGGTGCGCTGATTCCGCTGGCGCTGAAGGCCGGCATGGACGTGGCCTTCGAACAGGGCGAACTGCCGCGCACCGACCATATCCCGTTCGAGTCCGAACACCGCTACATGGCGACGCTGCACCACGACCATGCCGGCCACGCCTTCGTCTTCGTGAAGGGCGCGGTCGAGCAGGTGCTGGCGATGTGCCATCTGCAACGCGAAGTCGGTGAAGATGCAACGCTGGATCTGCCGTACTGGCAAGAGCGCATGGCCGAGACCGGCGCGCTCGGTCAGCGCGTGCTGGCGATGGCGATGAAGACAGTCGATGCCGGGCAGCGCGAATTGAACTTCGACGACATGCAGGACGGCTACACGCTGCTGGGCATGGTGGGAATCAGCGACCCGCCGCGCGAGGAGGCCATCGCCGCGGTGCGCGACTGCAAAGCCGCAGGCATACGCGTCAAGATGATTACCGGCGACCATGCGGACACCGCGCGCGCGATCGCCGCGCAGATCGGCATCGGCAACGGCCATGCGCTGACCGGTGGCGAAATCGATGCGCTCGACGACGACGCACTACGCCAAGCGGTGCGCGATGTCGACGTGTTCGCGCGCGCCAGCCCGGAACACAAGCTGAGACTGGTCACGGCCTTGCAGGCCAACGGCGAGATCGTCGCGATGACCGGCGACGGTGTCAACGACGCACCCGCGCTGAAACGCGCCGACATCGGCGTGGCGATGGGCATGAAGGGCACGGAGGTTGCCAAGGAGGCGGCGGAGATGGTGTTGGCCGATGACAACTTCGCCACCATCGCCCACGCGGTGCAGGAAGGCCGCACCGTGTATGACAACATCAGGAAGGCCATCGTGTTCATCATCCCGACCAACGGCGGCGAGGCAGGCGTCGTGCTGATCGCGATCCTGTTTGGCATGGTGCTGCCGATCACGCCGGTGCAGATCCTGTGGGTGAACATGGTCAGCGCGGTCACGCTGGCGCTGGCGCTGTCGTTCGAGCGGGCCGAGCCGGACGTGATGCGCCGCGCGCCGCGTGCGGCAACCGAGCCCATCCTGTCGCGCTTCATGATCTGGCGCATAACCTTCGTTTCGGTGCTGCTCACCGTGGGCGTGGTTGCGCTGTTTCTGTGGGAGCTTGCGCGCGGCGATAGCCTGGAGACCGCGCGCACCGTCGCGGTGAATGCGCTGGTGATGGGCGAGATCGCCTACCTGTTCAACTGCCGCTACCTGCTGGGGCCGGTGCGCAGCTGGCAGGACTTCACCGGCAACCGCTATGTGCTGCTCAGCATCGGAGTCTTGGCAGTCATTCAGGCCGCATTCACCTACCTGCCGTTCATGCAGAAGATGTTCGGCGTGGTCGCGTTGGATGCGGCGGCCTGGGGATTGATCGCAGGTTTCGGCGTGTTGCTGTTCGTCGTGATCGAGATCGAGAAACGGCTGCTCAGCAACCGCAAGGCCTGACGACTCCGCATCCCTCATATAGGGGGAAAGCCTGATTGACCCGATTCGGCGAAGCATGACAGCATGCCTTTCGCTCTGGCGGGCCTGCGCCGGAAATCCCCGACGAAAGAAATATCGCGACAGGAATCCCGGTATGACCAAGACGATCATCATTACCGATCTGGATGGAACGCTGCTCGATGCCGCGAGGTATTCCTTCGAGCCGGCGTTGCCCGCGCTGAATCTGGTGCGGGCGAGCGATATCCCGCTGATCCTGTGTTCCAGCAAGACGCGCGCGGAGATGGAAGTCGTCCGCGGGCAGTTGGGCAACGAGCATCCCTTTATCGTCGAAAACGGCGGCGGCATCTTCATCCCGCAGGGGTATTTCGCCGACATTCCCGACGCCGTGGACTGCGGCGATTATCGGCTGATCTCGCTCGGCACGCCCTATGCGGAGATACGCCGCAGCTTCATTCGTTTGCGCGACGAATTGCGGGTGCAGGCGCGCGGTTTCGGCGACATGACGGCGGACGAGGTGGCCGCGCTGACCGGACTCGGGCCGGAGGATGCGCGGCGCGCGCGGCAGCGCGATTTCGACGAACCCTTCGTGTTCGACGGCGCGCCCGACGCAGGCTTTTTGCGCGCGATAGAGCAAGCCGGGCTGAGCTGGACCGAGGGCCGGCTGTTTCACATCATGGGCAGGCACGACAAGGGCCGCGCCGTGAACCTGCTGAAAGCGCTCTACGCAAAACGCTACGGCGCCGTCGCCAGCATCGGCCTCGGCGACAGCCTGAACGACCTGCAAATGCTGCAAGCGGTGGACAAGCCGGTGCGGGTGATGCACGACGACGGCAGCCGCGATGCGCGCATTTCCGCGCCCGGCCTGATCGAGACGCAACTGCCCGGTCCGGCCGGCTGGAACGAAGCGGTGCTGCGCTTGCTGTCCTGCGAGGGCCCCTTGCGGGAGATATTCGACGCCGCGCTCGCCGCCGTCGATCCCTACCGCGCGGTGCTCAGGTTCGCCAGGGTCGAGAACAGATGCCTGCATGCGGGCGGCAACCGCTATGAGCTGGATGCGTTCGAGCGCATCGTCGTTGTCGGCGCAGGCAAGGCTGCGGCGCGCATGGCGCAGGCCGTCGAGACGCTGCTCGGCGCGCGCATCTCCGCCGGGCTGATCGTCGTGAAGGAAGGCCACAAGCTGCCGCTGAAGATCGTCGAGCAGGTAGAGGCTGCGCATCCGGTGCCGGACGAGGCCGGGGCGGAGGGCGCGCGGCGGCTGCTGGACATGGTGCGCGCCGCCGACGAAAAGACGCTGGTGCTCTGCCTGATTTCGGGCGGCGGCTCCGCGTTGCTGGTCGCGCCCGCCGAGGGCGTGACGCTGCAGGACAAGCAACAGACGACCGAACTGCTGCTGAAGGCGGGGGCCGGCATCGACGAACTGAACGCCGTGCGCAAGCATCTTTCCGCCGTGAAGGGCGGCAGGCTGGCGCAGGCGGCATACCCGGCGCAACTGCTCGCGTTGCTGCTGTCCGACGTCGTCGGCGACCGGCTGGACGTGATCGCCTCCGGGCCGACCGCGCCGGACGGCTCTACGTTCGGCGATGCGCGGGCGGTGATCGCGAAATACCGGCTGGAGGAAAAGCTGCCGCCGCGCGTCGTCGCCCATTTGCAAAATGGGATGGACGGATTGATCACCGAAACGGTGAAAGCGGGCGACCGCTGTCTGGAGCGCACGCGCAACGTCATCGTCGGCGCGCTCGGGCTGGCGCTCGAAGCGGCGGAGGAACGAGCCAGGCAATCTGGGCTTCCGGCGCAGATTCTCACCGCCGAGCTGCAGGGCGATGTTCGCGCCGCCGCACGGTTCCTTGCGCAGACCGCGCGCGACACGTTGGCCGGAATGCGGCCGGGCGAACGCCGTTGCCTGATCAGCGGCGGCGAGACCACCGTCGTCGTCACGGGCAACGGCAAGGGCGGCAGGAATCAGGAGCTCGCGCTGGCCTTCGCGCTGGAGATCGAGGGGCAGGAGGGCGTGGCGCTGCTGTCCGCCGGAACCGACGGCAGCGACGGGCCGACCGATGCGGCCGGGGCGTTGGTGGACGGGCGCACCGCGGCGCTGGCGCGCTCGCTGGGTATCGATCTCGCGGGGTATCTCGCGGGCAACGATTCCTACGCTTTCTTCCGGGCATGCGATAGCCGCCTGAAGAGGCGCAGCCATCTGTTCACCGGGCCGACCGGAACCAATGTGATGGATATGCAATTGCTGTTGCTGGAAAGGCAGGAATAGCTGCTTCGCCGTGAAGCAGGGACGTGTACGCGGAGGGAAACCGGATCATCCTAGAAACCGCAGTCGACCGCTCCATTGAGGACGCAAGCAAATGAGCAGAAAAGGATTTTCTTATTTATTCACGCTCACCCAGTGGGTGCGTCGCTACGAAGCGTATTGCGCGTCCCTCGCTGCGCATGGCGGCGTTACTCCTCCTCGGAATGGAACGACCATTCCTCGTCGTCGCGCCTTGCCCTGCATCGCGATGAACGCACACTACACTTCGTTCAACTACGGTTTCTAGGATCATGGACACCGTTACATTCAGGGCCGAAGTTCAAGGCCAGATCGAGGAGGCAGGGCGGGCCGATATCGTCGTCGGCATCCCCAGCTTCAACAGCGCGCACACCATAGGCCATGTGGTGCGCGCCGCGCAGGCCGGGCTCGCCAAATACTTTCCCGAACACAGGGCGGTGATCGTGAACTCGGACGGCGGCTCCAGCGACGGCACCATGGAGGTCGTGCGCAACACCTCGATCGCGGATTTCGACGCCATCCTGCTGCATCACCGAATCTCGCCGGTTTCCAGAATGGCTTTCCCCTACTCCGGCATTCCCGGCAAGGGCAGCGCCTTCCGCGCGATCTTCGAGGTCGCCCGGATGCTGGATGCGCAGGCCTGCGTGGTGATCGACTCCGACCTCAGGAGCATCACGCCGGAGTGGATCGAATTGCTGGTCAAGCCGGTGCTCTCGGGCGGCTTCGACTATGTCGCGCCGCTTTACCACCGCCACAAGTTCGACGGCACCATCACCAACAGCATCGTCTATCCGCTTACCCGCGCGCTCTACGGCAAGCGGGTGCGCCAGCCCATAGGCGGCGATTTCGGATTCTCCGGCAAGCTGGCGCAGTTCTACCTGACCAAGGAAGTGTGGGACTCGGATGTCGCCCGTTTCGGCATCGACATCTGGATGACCACCACGGCGATTGCAAACGGCTTCAAGGTGGCGCAATCCTTTCTCGGTGCCAAGATCCACGACGCCAAGGACCCCGGTGCAGACCTCGGCGACATGCTCTACCAGGTGGTCAGCGCAACCTTCGAACTGATGGAGGGATATGCCGACGCATGGGGGCCGGTGCGCGGCTCCGAGCCGGTGCCGATTTTCGGCTTCGAGTACACCGTAGGGCTGGAGCATGTGAACGTGAACACCGCGCGGATGCTGAAGGTGTTCAGGGAAGGGTTGGTCAACCTGCGCGAGATATGGATGGACATTCTCGGCGCGGGCGACCTGCAGGAGGTGGAGCGGTTGGGCAAAGCGGGCGACGGGGAATTCCGCTTTCCGACCGGACTGTGGGCGCGGATCGTGTACGACTATGCCATCGCCTTCCACCAGAGGAAGCTATCCAGAGAGCATCTGATCAAGTCGCTGCTGCCGCTTTACATGGGCAAGACCGCGGCGTTCGTGATCGAGGTCGAACCGCTGGCGCAGCACGAGGCGGAAGAGGCCGTCGAGCGGCTCTGTCTGGATTTTGAAAACGGCAAGGACTACTTGCTGGCCCGCTGGAAATAACGTTATCAAGGAGACGACCATGATGGACTTTATCGATTTGATTCTGGAGCCGTTGCAGGAAATGCTGCTCAGGTTCAAGGCGTTTCTGCCCAACCTGCTGGCGATGCTGGTGATCGTCGGCATCGGGCTGCTGCTGGCCAAGCTGCTGCGGGCGATCCTGCTGAAATTCCTGGCGGCGGTCGGTTTCGACAGCTGGTCCGACCGCATGGGTTTCACCACGCTGATGCGCAAGGGCGACCTGTGGGTCAAGCCTTCGGTCGTCGTCGGCGCGGTCGCGTTCTGGATGCTGGTCATCGTCACGCTGATGGTCGGCCTGAGCGCGCTCAGGGTGGCGGCGATAGACAGCCTGGTCGGCGAGTTCTTCTCCTACCTGCCGCGCGTCTTCTCGGCCGCGATGATCCTGCTGATCGGTTACGTGGTTTCCGGTTTCGTCAGCCGCGCGGTGCTGATCGCCGCGGCGAATGCCGGGTTCCATTACGCGAAACTGCTGGGCGAAGTCATACGCGCCTTGCTGATGCTGATGATCCTGGCGATGGTCATGGAGCAGTTGCAGATAGCCACCAGTATCGTGCTGGCCGCCTTTTCGATCACGTTCGGCGGGGTCGTGGTCGCGCTCGCCATCGCCTTCGGCGTGGGCGGCATAGGCGCGGCGCGGCGGATCATCGAGCGCGAGATCGCCGAGGAAAAGCCGCAAGAGAAGCAGGACGACATCGAACATATTTGACCGGAGGTGTGCCATGACCGACTTTTACCAGACCGGAATCATCACGACGCTGCACCAGCTGGGCCAGCCTACACTGGAGCGGCTGGAGTCCGAACTGCTCGGCTTTTCGAAGACACGGCCAATCGCGCTGGTGCTGCCCGCGCTGTATTCCGAGTTCGAGGGGCCGGCGATGCCGGGCATCGTGCGGGAGCTTTCCAAGGTGAAGTACCTGAACGAGATCGTGCTCACGCTCGACCAGGCTACGGAAGACGACTTCAGGCGCGTGCGCGAATTCATGTCGCCTATCCAGACCGAGGTGAAGATCATCCACAACAGCGGCAAGCGCATCGGCGAGGTGTACGAGACGCTGACGCGCAACGGACTGGACGCGGGGCTGCGCGGCAAGGGGCGCTCGGCATGGCTGGCCTACGGCTACGTGCTGGCGCGCGGGCGCTCGGACGTCATCGCGCTGCACGACTGCGACATCGTCACCTACAGCCGCGAACTGCTAGGCAGGCTCTGCTATCCGATTGCCAACCCAAACCTGAACTATGTGTTCTGCAAGGGCTACTACAGCCGGGTGACCAGCAAGATGAACGGTCGCGTGACCCGCTTGCTGGTGACGCCGCTGGTGCGCTCGCTACAGCAACTGAGCGGGCAGCACGGCTTCCTGACGTTCCTCGACAGCTTTCGCTACTCGTTGGCCGGCGAGTTCAGCATGAGCACCGATCTGGCGCGCATCAACCGCATCCCGTCCGACTGGGGGCTGGAAGTCGGTTCGCTGGCCGAGGTGTACCGCAACTACTCGCCGCGCCGGGTATGCCAGGTGGACATCGCCGCGACCTACGAGCACAAACACCAGATACTCTCGGCGGACGACGCGGAGAAGGGGCTGATGAAAATGTCGGTGGACATCTGCAAATCCATCTTCCGCACGCTGGCCTCGGACGGCGTGGTTTTCTCGGAAGGGATGTTCAGATCGCTGATCGTGACCTATCTCCGCCAGGCCGAAGATACGCTGATGAAATACGAGGCGGACGCGATGATAAACGGGCTGACCTTCGACCGGCACGAAGAGGCCAAGGCGGTGGAGGCGTTCTCCAGAGCCATCGCCATGGCATCGCAAGCCTTCGTGGAAAACCCGATGGGCAATCCGCTGATCCCGAACTGGAACCGGGTGAGCGCGGCCATCCCGGACATTTTCGAAATGCTCAGGCTGGCTGTAGACGCAGACAACAAGTAGCGGGCCAAAGCAATTGTTCTGCTTGCTGCCGCTCCAGTTATCGCGTGGTGAGGACTGCTCTTTCAAGTGCGACATGGCTTGGTCATGCGCGCCATCCATCACGCAAGGATGGCGGGATCGAATTTCAAAGCGGTCGTGGAAATTGAAATAGTTCGTTCTGGCTTCTCTTCGAGTGCGCTCAGAACTATAGGCTTTGTCGAACCCCAAGCATCCCGGCACTAATTTTTAGCGAAGCACCCCGCGCAAGGCGCGAAGGTTTTTCCATACCAGCGCCTTGGGCAAGTTCATCGCCATGGCTTGCATGCATCGTTCCAGCCGATCATGACGATCTTGCAGATGTTGGACTGCCTTGTCCAAATCTTCGCGTATCGCCTGACCATAGGCTGTTTCAGCCTTGGCTACCGCCTGCCGCAGCAAGGCCAGTGTCGGATTCATCATTGCAAGGTCAATGATGTCCCGGCTGAACACGCCGTCGTCTCTCCATCGGTCAGAATTTGCCAGCAACTTGCTCGCGACCATGTCCAAAGGCGTAAGCGTTGCAATGCCACACACGTTATCTTTGATTCCCGGGGGCGATAACTCGATGCGTCCTTCAAGAATGATTTCGAATTTGATCGCCTGGTCAGCCACCTGAATTGCCGTCCGGATGCCGTATTGATCGGCGCGCACCTCGCGGAGTTGCATCAATGGTTCGGCATCTTCGCGCACGATGGCGGCTATTCCATCCATACCCGTGAGCAACTGGCGCAGATTGCGATAACTGGCAACATCCGATACCAAAAAATCCATATCAACCGATTCCCGATATTCGCCATATCGCAGCGCAATAACGGTGCCCCCGGCAAACAAGCAGTTGTTTTCTTTCAATAGCGGGCCATTCAGGGCGCGCAAAGCATAAGCAATACGCTGATGGTGCGGGCGTTCAAATCGTTCCATTGCGATCACCCAGCCCCAAACGAAGGGAGTCGACGAGTTGCTGCTCAGCCGGTTCCATCGCCTGCAAATCCACATGACGCCAATTGCGCTCATAGATGCCCAGCGCTTCTAACGGCGTTAATTCATCAGTGCCATGAACCTGCCAGGCCAGTTTCTTGAGTTGCGGATAGTCAGCCAAACGGATGCGGGCGGGGATCAGCCCCTTGCGGTCAGCAGCGGGCTGGTCGGCAGCCAAGTCGGCGGGCTTGATGATGTCGAAATTTATACCCAACGCGGCCATGGCATTCAGATACGCACCCATGGTGACCGATGGCTCGCCGCTCTCGATCCGGTGCAACGTCACCCGCGACATACCCGCCGCCTCAGCCGCAGTGGTCGCGCTGATGCGGAGCGCCTTGCGATGCGCGCGAATCTGCTGACCCATAGCGATGAGCTTGTCGGCGACGGCGCTTGCAATAATGGGGGCTTGTGCTGGCATAGTGTTTCTCATTCTATGCAGATAGATTGATTTGTCAATAATAAGATACAAAATATCAAAAACAGAAAAGTATTCGACGTTAGCTTTTCAGGCGAGCAGTTGCCATTATCGACCCATTGGAGATGATCATTTCGTTTGCTGCGAATGATCGCTCATCGGCCTTATGTAGCGCTCCACATAAGGTCTGAGGGGCCGATCTTCAAATCTTCGCTCAGACTGACTGTTCATGGCACATAGCGGAAGCAGCTCGAACGTCAGCAAAGGAAAAGCCAGACGCTCAGGCGGCGTCCGCACCCAGCAGTTCCGCGCGCATCAGGTTCAGCAGCAGGTCGTCGAAAGTGTAGAAGCCGTTGGCGCAATCGGCGAGTTGGGTCAGCGCGAAGGCCGCGCCGGTGCCGAATGCTTCGCGTCGGATCGATTCGTGGGTCAGGCGCACGGTCTGGTGCGGGAAGCCGAAGATTACTTCGTGGTGGCCGACGATGCCGCCCAGGCGCAACGAGGTGATGCGCTCGCCGTCCACTTCCAGCGTTTCGGCGATCTTGCGTGCGGTGCCGGAGATTTCCGATTTTTCCCTGAAATGCTGCTCGACGATTTCCACGTCGGCGAAGGGTGCGATCTTGCGCAGCAGCTTGGCCGCGACGATCAGGAAGTTAATGCCCAGCGTGATGTTCGGCGAGCACAGCACGCGCGTGTTTTCTCCGAGGCTGTGGGCGTAGGCCAGGTCGTCTTCCGAGTAGGCCGAGATCGCGCTGACCAGCGTGATGCCGCGTTTGCGCACCTCCTCGCCGTAGGCATGGATGCTCTCCGGCGACGAGAAATCCACCAGCGCATCCACGGGCATGCTCTCGAACAGTTCGGCGTAGGGATGCTGCTCGGTGCCGACGACGGGGATGTCCGTTCCGGGGTGGGAGTACGGCTGTCCTGCGACCGAACGGCGCGCGATCCAGCGCAATTCGAAGCGCGGGTCGTTGCTCAATACGTTGGCGACGGCTTGTCCGGCCTTGCCGTGGCCGACTAGGCCGACGCGTATTTTCTGGGTCATGACGCTCTCTCCTTTGTTGCGAGTTGAAGACTTACCGAGGGAGCGGCCGATTGTACCATCGTCGAAATTGCTATCCGGCGTCTTGTCCGATCACTCGGAACGCCGGCGCGTTGCCCTGCTTGTCCTGTCCCGCATAGACGGTCAGGTGCGGATAGGGAATCTCGATGCCGTGCGCGTCGAAGGCATCTTTCAGGCGACGCAGGAATTCGCGGCGCACGCCCCATTGCTCCAGCGCCACGGTCTTGAAGCGGCAGCGCAGGATCACCGCCGAATCGCCCCAGTCCTGCACGCCGGCGATATCGATGTCTTCCAGTATCTTCTCGGCGTAGTCTTCCGCCGCGCGCAGCTCCCCGGCCACCTCGCGCATCACGGCATAAGCCTCGTCTATGCTCTCGCGATAGGCGATGCTCACGTCCACCATCGCGTAGGCGTAACCGCGCGACTTGTTGGTGACGGTGGTGATCAGCCCGTTGGGTACGTAATGCACGCTGCCTTCGAAGTCTCGCAGGCGCACATAGCGCAGCGTGACGTCCTCCACCGCGCCGGTCTTACCTGCAATCTCGACCACGTCGCCTTGGCGTATCTGGTTCTCCAGCAACAGGAAGAAGCCGTTGAAGAAGTCCTTGATCAGGCTCTGCGCGCCGAAGCCCACCGCAAGACCGACCACACCGGCCGCGCCGAGGATGGGCGCGATGGAGAGGCCGAGTTCGGAGAGCGCCAGCATGCCGGCGACCAGCGAGATCACCACGGTGGAGATGTGGCGGAACACGCGCGCCAGCGTCTCGATGCGGCGGCCCTCTTCGGCAGAATCGCTACGCGCGTTCATGTAGTTGCGGAACATGCGGATCAGTTTGCGGCTGATCTGCATCAGCAGCCATGCCAACGCGATGATCGCGAGCACGCGCAGCAGGTCTTTCGAGAGATGCAGGTATTGGGCGAAAGGGAGGCTTTCCATGACATGATTCCTGTCTGTTCGGATAGCCGATTCTAGCAGGCTGCCGGCGCGCAAGCTCCGGCGCGATGACCGCAAAATCGCGTCGGCTATAATCGGTCTCGTTCAATCTGAGGTTGCATATGTCCACAACGATACTCGTCATCGGACTGATGGTGTTCTTTGCACACTTTCTGTCGCTGCAGTTCCGCAAGACCAATATCCCCGACGTGCTGGTACTGATGCTGGTCGGCATCGCGATCGGCCCGCTGCTGGGCATCGTCACGCCGGAGGATTTCGGCAAGATCGGTTCGCTGATCGCGACCATCGCGCTGGTGGTGATCCTGTTCGAGAGCGGCACTTCGCTGAATCTGAACGTGCTCGGCAAGTCTCTGGCGACCACCGGCGTGCTGACGTTCTGGTGTTTCGTTCTGACCACTGTCATTGTCGCGTTGCTTGGTTATTACCTGCTCGACTTGTCGCAGCTCCCCGCCGCGATGCTGGGCGTGACGCTGGGCGGCACCTCGTCCGCGGTGGTCATACCGATGGTGAGCGCGCTGCAGTTGTCGGAGAAACCGGCTACGGTGCTGGTGCTGGAATCAGCGCTGACCGACGTGCTGTGCATCGTCGGCGTGTTCGCGCTGCTGCAGGTCTATACCCAGGGCGGCGTCGAGCCCGGCAGGCTGGTCGGCGGCGTGATGTCCGCGCTGATTTTCGCCGCGGTGATCGGCGTGCTGGGCGGCATAGGCTGGCTGCTGGTGCTGGGCAAGGTGCGCGACTTCCCGAACACGATCTCCTCGACGCTGGCCTATGTGTTCATCGTTTACGGACTGACCGAGATGCTCGGTTTCTCGGGCGCGATCGCCGCGCTGGCGCTGGGCGTCACGCTGACCAACTTCGAGAAGTTCGGCCTGACGCGTTTCGACCGCATCGACCGCAACATCGTGCCGCTGAACGACATGGATCTGACCTTCTACCGCGAGGCGGTGTTCCTGCTGAAGACCTACTTCTTCGTCTATCTCGGCATCTCGATCCACTTCGGCGCGGTAGAGCTGGCTGTCGTCGCGCTGGCGATGGTGCTGCTGGTGTTCGCGATGCGCATCGGCCTGACCCGCATCGTGTTCCGCGGCGAGGGATACAGCCTGCGCGACACCGCATTCACCTCGATGCTCGCTCCCAAGGGGCTGGCCGCCGCGGTGCTGGCGACATTGCCGCTGCAGTACGGCGTCGCCGGCGGCGAACTGATACGCGACACGACCTACATGGTGGTGCTGGTCAGTATCACGCTGACCGCCTTGCTGGTGATGGCGTATCCGCTGCCGGCGATGCAAAAGTTGTATGGCCGTGCGCTGGGGAAAAAGCAGAGTCTCGAAGCCTCGCCTGCGCCAGACTAGCCAGCCTCTGCTTATCCCTCGTGATCGTGTCCGCGTACAGGCCGCTTGCGCCACCGTACGGTGCGCGTCATCGGTTCCGGTTGCAGGGTCGCATGGTGGATGTCGAACCGTTCGGCCAGCATGACATGGCCGGCTTGCAGCACGCTTTCCCACTGCCCGATGTCCCGTACCACTAGGTGGGCGGAGAGCAACGGCACTTCCGACTTCACCGACCAGATGTGCAAATCGTGTACGGAGGCCACGCCGGGGACGGCAACCAGCGCCTGTCCAACCGCTTGCGGATCGATGTCGAACGGTGCGCCTTCCATCAGACCGTGCAGCGCTTCGCGCAGCAGGCGCAGGCTGGAAAACAGAATCAGCGCGCCGATACCCAACGACAGCAGCGGATCGATAGGCGTCCAGCCGGTGAAGGCAATCACTAGGCCGGAGAGCAGTGCCGCCACCGATCCCAGCAGGTCGCCGATGACATGCAGCATGGCGGCGCGGGTGTTGAGATTTTTCTCGCCGCGCGCCAGCAGCCATGCCACCAGCAGATTGATCGCCAGGCCGATGGCGGCAGTGATGGAAACCGCCTCGCCCATTACCGCCTGCGGCGCCTGTAGTCGTGTAATGGCCGTCGCTACCAGCCACGCCACCAGCGCCAACAACGCCAGGCTGTTGACGAGCGCGGCGAAAAATTCGGCGCGCCCGAAACCGTAGCTGTGACGCGGCGAAGGCGGTCGCCGCGCCAGCCAGGCCGCACCCGCTGCCAGCGCCAGTGCGGCGGCATCGTTGACCATGTGTCCCGCATCCGCCACCAGCGCCAGCGATCCGGCCCACAAGCCGACGCCCGCCTCGACGGCGGCGAAGCCCAGCGTGAACAGCGTGGCCAGCACCAGCGTCGTACCGGCGCGGGCATGTCGATGATCGTGGCTCATTGTTTCATCCTTGTTCTTTTCGCGTTAAGCGCGCCGCGATCCACGTGACTCCCACCGCCAGCGCCATCAGGCCAAAGGCGATGCCGGCCTGACTGACAAGTTCCGGGGCGAGCAGCAGCAAGCCGCCCAGTTCCAGCATCATTACGCCTGACATCAGCTTGAGCAAGCGGCCTTCGCGTTCGGTGAGCTTGCGCGTCCCCAGGCTGCGGGCGAAGACAACGACGATCAGCGCCAGCGGCATCACGTAGATCAGGTTGTAGGCGGCGAGATAGCCATAGCGGGCGGCGACGGAAAGGTCCGCCAGCGTCAGCAATCGGGTATAGACCATGGGGAAACCCGCCGTGCACAGCAGTTCGTAAAAGTTGGCGGCGACGGCCAGAAAAATTGTCGCGGCGAGCATGGTCGGCAGACTCTCGGCGTTGAGGATGGCGCGGGCGCGGCGGAAGATGTCGGGCTTCCTCGATTCGGGGATAGACAGCGAGATGCCTTTCTCGAACAGGAATAAATCCTTCACGTTCACCGCGCCGACGAATACCGCCAGCGCGCCCGCCGCCAGCGTCACCCAGGCGAGATGGCCGAACAGTTGAAAGACGTTGAGCCAGGCGGACATGAAGGCGAAGTACATCAGCCCCGAGACCAGCACGAACACGCCGCCTATGGTCAGCATGCGCGCGCGGCTCTTCTGGTGTGCCATCATCGACAACAGGAACAACAGTACGAAAAAAGCGCAGGGATTGAAAGCATCCAGCCCCGCCAGAATCAGCGTGAGCGCGGGCAGCGAGAGGCCGGCGGGATCGACCGTGCCGATCAGCGGCAATCGGATGGGTGGAGGCGCCTGTGTCGGCGGCAGTTCGCTGGTCGCGCCGCCGAGGCTGCGCGCGCGGCAGTCGTCGAGATGCCGGCGAATCAATGCGCCGGTGGTCGCGTCGTTGTCCCAGCCTGCATGCATCTCGCCGCAAAACAGGAAGGCGGGCACGGAGGCAGCGGTCTGGCTGAGCCGTTGCGCCATGCTCCGGTACAACTGAACGTTCTCGGCGCTACGCGTGAGCTCCAGCGCATGCAGCCTGACCCATGGCCGCGCCTGCGGGATCGCTTCGATATAGGGATGCGCTGCAGTGCAATGCGGACAGGTCAGCGACCAGAAGAAATAAAGCTGCACTTCCGGCTGGCCGTCGGCATCCGTCTTCACCCAGATGTCGTCGGCATGGCCGGCAATGGGGAGCAGTGCAAAAAGGCAGGCGGCGATGAGTAAAAATTTTTTCCGAATCGTCGCGCGGCTCCGCAAAAACATCATGCGGCGGGCGATGATATGGAGCGCCATGAATGCCATGACTCAGCTCTGGTGCACCGAGACAACGTGGAAAAATATTTCCCCCGGGGATACGCTCATCGGCGATTTACCCTGAGAAATGTTGCCACCAGCGCCTGCGGTTGTTTGGTACGGGTGCGTCCGTCACTATCGTCTCGGGCGGCGTGGTGCTGAGCACCCAGCGCGGCGGTGTCGGTTTCGTGTTGCTGCCGCACATGGAACCCAACGTATTGGGATCGTAGACTTTGATCAGCGTGGGTTGCTCCACATGATCGGCATAGACGATGCCGCACAAGTGAAAGTCGTGATCCTGCCGCAGCAGCTTGTCCAGTGCATCGATGCGCGTGATCAGTTCGTCGTTGCTCAACGCCTTGTCCGGCACCGTCTCGCCTATCTGGTAGAAGAACCACTGGCCGGTCTTGACGCGTCCCCATAGCGCATCCAGGTCGGCCCATTGCAGCATGCCGTAGAACTTGCCTTTGAGCCGGGCATGAAAATCCGTTGCGTTTGCACTGTCCATTTTTATACACCCTGTTATCGGTTGAAGATGGCGGACAATATCGCAAACCTATGCGGGCATGCCGAGTATCCGTCCGGTTATTTTGCGCGCGAAAAATTCAGTCCTCCTCAGAGGATGTCTTGGAAACTATAAGGCATCTCTAATGATTCGTCATTACGCAAAGGCGGGAATGACGAAATTTGAATATTTGGAGATGTCCTATAGATCTTTCTGCTCGTACCAGCCCTGGCTGCGCTTAACCAGATACACCACGGAGAGCATCACCGGCACTTCGATCAAGACGCCGACCACGGTGGCCAGCGCCGCACCCGATTCGAAACCAAACAGGCTGATCGCCGCCGCGACAGCGAGCTCGAAGAAGTTGGATGCGCCGATCAGCGCCGATGGGCCGGCGACGCAATGCGCTTCGCCGCTGCGGTGGTTCAGCCAGTAGGCCAGCGCGGAGTTGAAATACACCTGGATGGTAATCGGCACGGCCAGCATCGCGATGATGAGCGGTTGTTCGACGATGGCCTTGCCCTGGAAGGCGAACAGCAGCACCAGCGTCAGCAGCAACGCGGAGATCGACCATGGGCCGATCTTCGCCAGCGTCTCATCGAACGCAACCTGACCTTTACGCAGCAAAGCCTTGCGCAACAGTTGCGCGATGACGACCGGGATCACGATGTACAGCACCACCGACACTAGCAGCGTGTCCCACGGCACGACGATGGCCGAGAGGCCGAGCAGCAGCGCGACCAGCGGCGCGAAGGCGAACACCATGATGGTGTCGTTGAGCGCAACCTGGCTCAGCGTGAACATCGGCTCGCCGTTCACCAGCCGGCTCCACACGAACACCATCGCGGTGCAGGGCGCGGCGGCCAGCAGGATCAGCCCGGCGATGTAGCTGTCGAGCTGGTCGGCGGGCAGGTAGGGCGCGAACAGATGGCGGATGAACAGCCAGCCCAGCAACGCCATCGAGAACGGTTTGACCGCCCAGTTGACGAACAGCGTGACGCCGATGCCGCGCCAGTGCTTGCGCACTTCGTGCAGCGCGCCGAAGTCGATGCGCAACAGCATCGGAATAATCATCACCCAGATTAGCAGACCGACCGGGATGTTGACCTTGGCGACCTCCAGCCCGCCCAGCCATTGGAACGGCGCGGGGAAGAACTGCCCCAGCACCACGCCGACGACGATGCAGAGGAAGACCCACAGGGTCAGATAGCGTTCGAAGAGGTTCATGTTGTTATCCTTGAATTATCCAAATGCATCGAATCTTTGTAGGTCGGGTTCACCCTAAAGGGTACGAGAGCGCAGCGTAACCCGACGCTTCGAGTTGAAATATGGCTTGTCGGGTTACGCGATAAACCTGCTAACCCGACCTACTTCACTGGTTTGGTAGGAGCGGCTTCAGCCGCGATTGCCTTACCATCGGTCGCCTATCTCGGCTATAACCAGCCACTTAGCGCAGGTTTCATCGCGCTTAGTGGATTGGCTAGTAGTTCCATCAAAGCCGCTCCCACAAATGCATCAAATTATGAGGTCGGGTTCACCCTAAAGGGTACGAGAGCGCAGCGTAACCCGACGCTTCAAGTTGAAAAATTGCCTACTTTTTACTCAGCCTGGAATCCTTCCGGTTAGTCCTTGATGCGCCCGATCTCGGCGAGTTTCTCCTTCAGCGCCAGTTTGTCCAGCTTCTCGACGGGCAGGCTCATGAACAACTGGATGCGCCGCGCCAACTGTTCGGCGGCATGCTTGAACGCGGAGCGGCGCGCCTCGTCGCCCTCGACATGAGCCGGGTCGGGGATGCCCCAATGCGCGGTCATCGGCGAGCCGTACCACACCGGGCAGACTTCCCCCGCGGCGTTGTCGCACACGGTGAACACGAAGTCGAACTCCGGCGCGCCGGGCGCGGCGAATTCGTCCCAGCTCTTGCTGCGCAACCCTTCGGTGCTGTGCCCGTTGGCTTGCAGCCACTCCAGCGCGCCGGGATTGACATTGCCCGCCGGTTTGCTGCCCGCGCTGTATGCCTTGAATTTGCCCTTGCCTAGGGTGTTGAACAACACCTCGCCCAGGATGCTGCGCGCGGAATTGCCGGTGCATAACACCAGCACGCTGTATTGTTTTTCGCTCATTTGGTTTTTCCTTTCAATCAATCAACATTTTTTGCCCGGCGTCTTGCATGCCTCCGCATTGCCGCCGCAACAGTTTTCCGTCAGGTAATTCACCATGCCGTTCATCACCGTGAAATTGGCGGCGTAATAGACGAAGCGGCCTTCCTGCCTGCTTTCGACCAGTCCGGCATGGCTCAATGTCTTGAAGTGGAACGACATCGTTGCCGGCGACGCCTTCACCTTTTCGGCGATCTGTCCCGCCGCCATGCCTTCCGGCCCTGCCGTCACCAGGAGACGGTAGACCGTCAGCCGGGTCGGTTGCGCCAGTGCCGCTAATGCCTTTACCACTTGGGCCGATTTCATCATTCTACGGTTCCATTGTTAAACAATTATTAAATCGTTAGATGCAATTGAAACAGAAAGTCGCAATCAAGACAATCAGGGTTATTGCGATTTTTTGGTCGTTTCAATGAAAAGCAATTCCGGTCGCGAACTGGTGTAAAGCGGGCGTATGGCGAATAGCATTCTGGCGCCGCATGGCTGCCGTGGCGCGCTTATCGGCTGTGCTTATGCGGGCTAAATTTATCGAATTCCCAGTGTCGTATTCGCGGGGGAATTTGCCGTGAGTATAATCCCGGCCCGACTCAATCAGTCCGAGCAATTCCGATGTAATTCTCAGGCTCCCTTGTTGCCAGTAGAACCGGGGCAGGCAATATCTCAATTTGAATCTGCAGTTCTCGCTGCCCATGTGCGGGCAGCGCCGTTATTTTTTGGAGCAACACGATGGACATCAAGAATTTCGCCGAAGCCAAGACCAACCTGCTCAGCGGCCTCACCGTAGCACTCGCCCTCGTGCCCGAGGCCATCGCCTTCGCGCTGGTCGCGCAGGTGCATCCGCTGGTGGGCTTGTACGCCGCCTTCATGGTGGGCCTGATCACCTCGCTGATCGGCGGCCGCCCCGGCATGATCTCAGGTGCGACCGGCGCGCTGGCGGTGGTGATGGTCGCGCTGGTGGTGACGCACGGCGTGGAATACCTGTTCGCCACCGTGGTGCTGATGGGCGTTTTGCAGATCGGCTTCGGGCTGGCCAAGCTCGGCAAGTTCATCCGCATGGTGCCGCACTCGGTGATGCTGGGCTTCGTCAACGGGCTGGCCATTGTGATCTTTCTTGCGCAGATGAGCCACTTCAAAACGGCGGAGGGCGGCTGGATGAGTGGCGCGTCGCTGTACACCATGCTCGGGCTGATCGCGCTGACCATGGCGATCATCTACCTGCTGCCGCGTTTCACCAAAGTGGTGCCGTCCACGCTGGCCGCCATCGTCGCCACCTCGGCACTGGTGATCTTCGCCGGCATCGACACCAAGACCGTGGGCAACATGGCCTCCATCGCCGGCGGCCTGCCAGCTTTCCACCTGCCCGAGGTGCCGCTGGACTGGGAGACGCTGCAGATCATCTTCCCCTACAGCGTGATCCTCGCCGCCATCGGCCTGATCGAATCGCTGCTGACGCTGAACCTGATCGACACCATGACCGACACGCGCGGCAAGCCCAACCGCGCCAGCATCGGCCAGGGCGTGGCCAACGTGGTCACCGGCTTCTTCGGCGGCATGGGCGGCTGCGCGATGATCGGCCAGAGCATGATCAACGTCACCAACGGCGCGGTGAAGAATTTGTCCGGCATCGCCGCCGCGCTGTTCCTGCTGAGCTTCATTTTGTTCGCGTCGGAATGGATCGAGATGATCCCGCTGGCCGCGCTGATCGGCCTGATGTTCGTGGTGTCGGAGAAGACCTTCGAGTGGGGCAGCTTCAACCTGTTCGGCAAGGTGCCGCGCACCGACATCGTGGTCGGCATCACCGTCGCCGTGGTCACCGTGCTAACCGACCTCGCCATCGCGGTCATCGTCGGCATCGTCATCTCGGCGCTGGCCTTCGCCTGGGAACACGCCAAGAGCATGGAAGTGCGCGTCACCACCGAGGAGCACGGCTGGAAGGTGTACGACCTGCACGGCTCGCTGTTCTTCGCCTCATCGCAGAATTTCCTCAACCTGTTCACGCCGAAGGACGACCCGGAAGAGGTGGTGATCGATTTCAAGCATGCGCGGGTCAAGGATCATTCTGGTCTCGAAGCTATCGACCAACTGGCCGAACGCTACACTCAGCTCGGCAAGAAGCTGCACCTGCGTCACCTCAGCCCGGATTGTCTGGAACTGCTGGGCAAGGCGAAGGGCATGATCGAAGTGAACGTGCTGGAAGATCCGCACTACCATCCGGCGGACAATCGGCTCGGTTGAGCTTCCGGTTGATCGAGGCAGCGCCTCCAGGCAAGATGCTTGATCGTTCAGAAAGGAAAGTAAGTACAACCATGTCAAAACAAGAATTATTCGAGGAAGAAGAAACCTCCGTGCTCTCCGAAAAAGAGATGGACGAGCTCGACAGCTTCCTGATGTCCGATGCTACAAGCAAAGAAGTCATGCTGCTGGATTGCCTGGATGGATTCCTCACTGCGACCGCTTCCGGTCCGGCGATGCCGAAACCGGAAGAATGGATCCCGCGCGTATGGGGTCCGACAGCAGAAGATGCACCGACATTTGAATCCGCTGCCCAGGAAGAACGAATCACCGACTTGCTGATGCGCCACATGAACGCGATCGTCTGGAGCCTGCAACAGGACGCAGAACATTTCGAGCCCGTTTTTGATCTGCAAGTCTATGAAGGCGACGAGCGCGAATACATGGACGGTGAAATGTGGGCGCACGGCTTCATGACTGGCATCGACATGCAGCGCTCTGGCTGGAAGGCCCTGTTTGAATCCAAACACGGCCCCGTGGCGTTGCGACCGATCTACCTGCTGGGTGCGCCGGAGATCACCGGGGCAGAAGAAGCGCTGGTAGAAACACCGGCCCAGCGCGAAGAGCTTTCAAAACAGATCCCGGAAAGCATAGGCTTGATATACAAATTTTGGGCACCGCAACGCCGTGCGGCAGACAACGCCAGTGGCAAAACCGCTGGAAATAAGATCCCAAAAATAAGCCGCAATGCACCCTGCATTTGCGGCAGCGGAAGAAAGTTCAAGAAGTGCTGCGGTGCGGATCAGGCTGAAGATTGAGATGGGTTTGACGGAGTTTGTTCAGATGCGTCGTTCAACGTACTGGCTGCTGCAAACAATTCGAGCTTGGCCCATTTAGTTTCAATTGAGAGTGGGATGAAAAGATCGATGGATTTAGTTACTGAGAATATTCCGAACCCGAGCCACTTTAGTTGCTTTAGTTCAGTTTGTTAGCCTCTTTTACCAACAGAAGAATTGCGGAGGCAGTCGCATTGATTGCGTACTCGGCTTTGGCTTCAGTGACATCTCGTGGTGTGAGCCCCGCTCCGTGTGAATTGCTCAGTTTGTTGCGAATTGTCGCAACCAAAATAAGAGGCTGTTCAAAAAACGGCTCCATTCCGGATTTGCTAACCACTGTTTTTAATAGTGGGGAGGCTGTGTCGGACGCACTATACGGCCAATTATTGCGGGCGCAGATAACCTTCAAAACGCTTTCAAATGTACTCCCGCATTTTGTTAGGCAATCACCATAGTCAGCCTTGCGATAGTCATCAAGGGCTTCCATGAATTCCTTGTTTGCCGAAACGAAGTCAGAGTGCCGCAGAAGCTGAAGAGTTGGCTGGATAGCACTCTGATACATTGCTTCGGAGTCTTTCCTAATGACCTGAGGATAGCGTGTTAGGGTAGTGGTCTCGCGCTCGCTACCGAAACGAGTCTCTATTTGCTTTGTCCATACGAAGTCCGTAATCGCGTAGGGCAGGTCATCGTGTTTAAGAAACTCGTTCAAATCTTCAACAAGGTTCCCCCTGCTTGAAGCATGAAAGTACGCTTGCGTGTGAAAGATGTACTCCAGGAAGTCTAGGAAGTGCGCGTCAGAACAATCATGGAGGAACTCAAGCGCATCATCAGCAGAGTTACTTGACCTCGCGTTTGTGAGCTTTACCCGTCCGTGGAGGTATGCGAGTTTAGATTGAATCTCTGACCAAAAACTAATCGAGTCGTAGGCAAACAAATCTCTGCATCGCATGAAGACTCTGTTACGAAAAGTCTGAGTTAGCGGCTTCGGTGCCGCATGTATGGGCGTGGTTCGCTTCGAGAAGACATTGAATAGATCAGAGAAGTTCATGTTGATTGTGGCGATGTCTGGACAGCGAAATGTACCGGAGCTGCCTTGTTTTGACTATTCAAATTGCTTCAACTCGACCCTAGCCCGTTTATGAATCACCATGTGGCGATTGGAGGCAGGCCACGGTCCTGATCCTTGCCAGGATTCCCTCCCTTTATCGCGGAGTTCATTATGCCTTGCCGAGCACGTATACCAACGTGCCGGGAGACCCGTTGTATCATCCGGCAGACAACCGACCGGGTTGACCCCATTCATTCGTCGGGAACACCGCCATGGAACTGCACCAATTCTTTCTCTTTCTCGCGATCATCCTGATCTCGGCGCGCCTGCTGTCCGAGACCGTTGCGCGCTTCGGCATTCCTTCGGTGATAGGCGAGCTGCTGGCCGGCCTGCTGATCGGGCCTTCGCTGCTGGGCTGGGTGTCGCCGGACATGACGATGAAGCTGCTGGCCGAGATCGGCATCATCCTGCTGCTGTTCGAGGTCGGTATGGATACGAATCTTTCCCGTCTGGCGCGTTCCGGCAGCAAGCCTTATGTCGTCGCGCTGGTTGGTTTCACGCTGCCGTTCGCGCTGGGCTACGGCGTCAGCGCCTTTATGTTCGGCCTGCCCAGTCTGGTTGCGTTGTTCATCGGCGGTACGCTGACGGCCACCAGCATAGGCATCACCGTGCGCGTGCTGGACGACCTCGGCAAACGCCATTCGGACGAGGCGCAGATCGTTATCGGTGCGGCGGTGCTGGACGACATCCTCGGCGTGCTGGCGCTGGCCTTCCTGTACCAGTTCGCGGTGGAACAGGAGGTGTCGTTCCAGGCGCTGGGCGAGGTGAGCCTGTACATCGTGCTGTTCATGGTGCTGGCGCCCATCGTCGCGAAACTGGCGTCGGTGGTGATCGACCGGCTCGACCAGCATGCCGCCTCGCCCGGCCTGCTGCTGACGATGGCGCTGTCGCTGATCCTGCTGTTCTCCTGGCTCGCGCACGCGGTTGGCGCGCCGGAGATCATGGGCGGGTTCGCCGCCGGTCTGGCGTTCAGTCAGCATTTCGGTTTCAAGTTCCCGATGGGAAAAACGAAGCTCATTTTCCAGCCCAGCCCCAAGCTGGCGCACCGTCTGGAAGAGCAGATGCGCCCGCTGATCCACACCTTCTCGCCGCTGTTTTTCGTGATGGTCGGCGTGTCGCTGAATCTCAGCGCGGTGGACTGGAGTTCCAGCTTCGTGTGGTTGCTGGCGGGCTCGCTGCTGCTGGTCGCTTTTGTTGGAAAATTCGCGGCGGGCTTCTTCATCAAGGAGCCGCGCAACCATCAGGTCGCCATCGGCCTGTCGATGATCCCGCGCGGCGAAGTCGGCCTGATCTTCGCGCAGCTCGGTTTCAGCCAGGGCATATTGAACGGCGAGCTGTATGCCGCGATGTTGATCGTCATCGCGTTGACCACGATGACGCCGCCGTTCCTGCTCAAATGGTTCTACGGGCGGAATGCCTGACGCAGTTATAATCGCCACTTTCTTCAATCACACTCCGGCAACGACATGAATACTCTGATCTGCGGCTCCATGGCTTACGACACCATCATGGTGTTTCCCGACCACTTCAAGAAGCACATCCTGCCCGAGCAGTTGCACATCCTGAACGTCGCCTTCCTGGTGCCGACGATGCGCCGCGAATACGGCGGCTGCGCCGGCAACATCGCCTACAACCTGAAGCTGCTCGGCGGCAATCCGCAGATCATGGCGACGGTAGGCGACGATTTCATGCCCTACGCGAAGCGTCTGGAGAAACTGGGCATTTCGCAGAAACATATCCGCCATGTATCGGACAGCTTCACCGGTCAGGCCTTCATCACCACCGACCTCGACGATAACCAGATCACCGCGTTCCATCCGGGCGCGATGGGGTTCTCCGAGCAGAACAAGGTGAGCGACGCCAGCGACGTCGGCCTCGGCATCGTGTCGCCGGACGGCCGCGCGGGCATGATGGAACACGCCGAGCAGTTCGTCGAAGCGGGCATCCCTTTCGTATTCGATCCGGGCCAGGGCATGCCGATGTTTTCCGGCGGCGACCTGCTGCGCTTCATCGATCAGGCGACCTACGTCACCGTGAACGACTACGAGGCCAAGCTGCTGCAGGACAAGACCGGCAAGACGCTGAAGCAGATCGCCGAGCAAGTCACCGCGCTGGTCGTCACGCTGGGCGGCGACGGTTCGATGATCTACGCGAACGGCAAGGAGATCGCGATCCCGACGCCGAAGCCGGCATCCATCGTTGATCCGACCGGCTGCGGAGACGCTTACCGCGCTGGCCTGCTGTACGGCATCCAGAGCGGATGGGACTGGGAGACCACCGGTCGCCTCGCGTCGTTGCTGGGCTCGATCAAGATCGCCAGCCGCGGCGGGCAGAACCACGCGCCGACGCACGATGAACTGAAGGCGCAGTTCCAGCAGCACTTCGGATTCGAGTTGCCGCTGTAAGCCATGGCTCTCGGTGAACAAGTCATCGTAGGTCGGGCTTCAGCCCGACATGACAGCGGCAGCAGCCCCGACAAAATCGTCGGGTTGAAGCCCGACCTACGCTCCTACGTCTTTTGCGGAAATTGAATCATGCGTAACATGCTGCTCGCCATCGCGCTGTTGCTGGCCGGTTGTGCCGGCAGTCCCGAAAGCGTCGGCAGCCGTTCCGCCGACAAGCCCAAGGATGTCGTTCAGCTCGGCGTGATCGAGGCTGTCACGCCCATCGAACTAGACGACAGCAGCTATGCGGGCGCGAACGTCGGCGGCGTGTTCGGCCAAGCCGGCGGCGCTAGCGGCGGCGGGCGCGGCGGTGTGGTCGGCTCGATACTCGGCGGCGTGCTCGGCAGCACGTTGGGCCATCAGGCCGGCATCGCCACCAAGCCCGGCCTGGAGATCTGGGTCAAGCTGGACGAGAGCGGCAAGAGCGCCTACGTGATGCAGCCGGGCAAGCCCGACGTATTCAAGGTCGGCGACCGCGTGCGCATCGTCCGCAAGGACGGAGCGGCGCGCGTAGAGCCGGTTCCCGCCGGGACGCCGGCCGATCCGGCGCCCGTTAAGGTTCAGCCCAAGCCCTGATGGCTGACTGGGCTGCCATCTCCGCCGCGATCGGCAGCGCGACCGGCCAGCCCTTTCAACCCGCGAGCCACTTCTCCGTCGGCGGCGGTTGCATCAATCAGACCTGTAGCTTGCGCGGCCGCGATGGTCGCGACTTCTTCGTCAAACTCAACGACGCGCGGCGCGACGCTATGTTTGCGGACGAAGTCGCGGGACTCGAAGCCATCGCCGCGACGAATACCGTCCGCGTGCCGCAGCCGGTGACGCATGGCATCTGCGGCACCCGCGCGTTTCTCGTGCTGGAATATCTCGATCTGCAACCTCGCGGGAATGCCGCGCAACTCGGCGAACGACTTGCCGCGATGCACCGTTGCACTTCACTTCCTCTCCCTTGCGGGGAGATAACCAGCGACTTGGCGGCTTTGCCGCCTAGTCGAATGGCTAGTAGTTTTATCAGGGTTGGGGGGAGGGTAGACACTTCGCGCTTCGGCTTCCCTCACGATAATTTCCTCGGCACGACGCCGCAGCCGAACGGGTGGACCGACGACTGGCTGACGTTCTGGCGCGAGCGGCGGCTGGGCTACCAGTTGCGGCTTGCGGCGGAGAACGGCCACGGCGGGAATCTGCAGAAGTTGGGCGAAAGATTGATGGATGCGCTGCCCGCGTTTTTCGCCGGCTACGCGCCGCAGCCCTCGCTGCTGCACGGCGACTTGTGGGGCGGCAACCACGGCTATCTGGCGGACGGTGCGCCGGTCGTCTTCGATCCTGCCGCTTACTACGGTGACCGCGAATGCGACCTCGCGATGACCGAGCTCTTCGGCGGCTACGGCGCGGACTTCTACGCGGCCTACTGCGATGCATGGCCGCTGGATGCGGGCTATGCGGTGCGCAAGGAGCTATACAACCTCTATCACATCCTCAACCACGCCAACCTGTTCGGCGGGGATGGTTGCGACACGTTACTGGCGAAGCCAGCCGATTGCGGGAGCAACCACCAAGTCGCCCTGCCAGGCCATTTATCTACGAAACGCCGGACGATGGCGACTGGCTACGCAAGGCAGGCGGAGCAGATGATGCAGCGCCTGCTGACTGAGCTAGATTGATAATTTCATTTGCTATTGAAGACGATAGGGCGCATAGTGCGCGCCAACGATTTTCAAGTCCTCTCGTTGCTGTCTGGTTCAGTGCCCGCGCTCTGCGGTATTTCTCCCTTCATCTCCTTGCCGTCTTGACCATCGTCCCGTTCGGGGGCATTCCCCCTTGTTTTTCAGGAGATACAAGACATGGCAACAGGCATAGTAAAGTGGTTCAACGATTCCAAGGGCTTCGGCTTCATCACGCCGGAGAATGGCGGCGACGATCTGTTCGCGCATTTTTCCGCGATCCAGAGCGAAGGCTTCAAGACGCTGACCGAAGGTCAACGCGTGAATTTCGACATCACCACTGGCCCCAAGGGTCAGCAGGCGTCGAACATTCGGGGCGCTTAAATAGATGGCGAAGGAAGAACTGCTCGAAATGGGCGGCGTGGTGGAAGAAGTGCTGCCCGACTCGCGCTTCCGCGTCACGCTGGACAACGGTCACAAGCTGATCGCCTACAGCGCCGGCAAGATGCGTAAGAACCACATCCGCATCATCGCCGGCGACAAGGTCTCGCTGGAGTTGTCTCCCTACGATCTGAGCAAGGGACGCATCACGTTCCGTCATATCGAAGGACGCACCCCGGGTGCGCCGACGCAGCGGCGGAGATTCTGATCGGTTAGGTTCCGGCTTATCGGGCAGGGTAGTAACGGATCGGCGTCCTGAGGGGCGCCGATTTGCATTGGTGCAGCATGTCTTATGTAGGTCGGGTTGAGCGATAGCGATACCCAACAAAACCCAAGTGACGGGTTCGTGACTGCTCATTCATCTATGCGCGCTCAAGACCAAGGTATCCCGCAATTTGGACATTTTCCGGAATCATTGGCGAGCATCCCGAAGTACGAGCCACAATTGTTGCACGAACGATGGACGCCCACAGGTTGCGCAGCTTTATTCGGTACCATAGCCGCACCGCATACACTGCACTTTGGATTTCCTGCCAAAACTTGTACGGTCTCGTGTCCATGTGGGCACTTCATTCCGAAGGCAGCAGTGATCATATTTTTACCCCTGTAACGCTTTTCGCATTTGTGGCTTCAACATTAATTACAGTGCCAGGGTTAATGCTTGCTGAGCGTCCCAATCCAATTTCCAGTCCGGTGACATTAGCAACATTATCTCCACGCACGGTGATCTGGCCATTGATCTCAACAAATCCCGCGCCCAGTGATTCGGACTTCTCAAGCATTTCAGTGATGGAGGCATCTATCTTTTCAACTAAGCAGCAAAGAAGATCCAACTGAAGTTGGATTTTTTCGTCCTTGAGCGCATCGTCTCCCGCGGTTAGCGCGTGGTGAAGTGCCTCGCCAACGGTTGGAATGATTTTGACCAAGGCCCCAAGCGCCGCTTTGTTTCGAATAGTGCCACCTAGCTTCGAGATATGACTTATTACTGCCCGTTCAATTGTTCCCTGTGCATGATCTTCGTTATCCATTTGGTTTCTCCAAGAGCAGAATTTGCGACTTAATGCGTTCACCAGTGCTTCGCCACCGGGCTGTTGCATTCCACCTGGAACAGTTCGCGGTCGTCCAAACGGATCGCGGTCATCGGGCCGCCCCATAGGCAGCCGGTATCGAGCGCGATCGCGTCGTCCCTGAGCATCAGTCCGAGCGCGGACCAGTGGCCGAAGATCACGGTCGCGTCGCGGCTGGCACGGTCGGGGACGTCGAACCAGGGCAGGTAGTCTGCGGGGATGTTGTGCAACTCGCCCTTGAACTTGAATTCCATGTCGCCTTGCGGGGTGCAGATGCGCATGCGCGTGAGTGCGTTGGTGATGACGCGCAGGCGTTTGTAGCCGGTGAGGCCGTCGTCCCATCCGTGAGGGTTGTTGCCGTACATGCGTGCAAAGAAGGTGGCGTAGTCGTCGCCGCGCAGCACGGTCTCGACTTCGCGCGCGAGCTTCGCGGCTTGCTTCACGGTCCAGCCTGGCAGTAGGCCGGCGTGCACCAACACGTAGCCGTCTTCGGCATGCAGCAGGCGCTGGTGGCGCAGCCAGTGCAGCAGTTCGTCGCGGTCGGGGGCGGCGAGTATCTCGTCCAGCGTGTCGCTGCGGTGCAGTTCCGCCGCGCCGGTCGATACCGCCAGCAGGTGCAGGTCGTGGTTGCCGAGCACGGTGATCGCGCTGTCGCCTAGCGATTTCACCAAGCGCAGCACTTCCAGCGAGCCGGGGCCGCGGTTGACCAGATCGCCGACCAGCCATAGCTGGTCCTGCGCCGGATCGAAGCGGATCGCGTCCAGCAGCCGAGCCAGTTCGGTGTGGCAGCCCTGTATATCGCCTACCGCGTAAATCGCCATTCCGTTTCCCCTGCCGTTTGTCTGTAAAATAGCGTATCAGATTTCCGTGTGTTTCCGATGAAACCCGCTCATTCTCAAAATCATTCCGCCTGATGCTGTTCAATTCCTACGGCTTCATCTTCCTCTATCTGCCGGTCGTATTGATCGGTTTTTTCGTGCTGGCGCGCACCAGCCGCACTTTCGCCGCCGGTTGGCTGGCGCTGGCTTCGGTGTTCTTTTACGGTTATTGGAATCCGGCCTATGTCGGCCTGCTGCTCGGCTCTATCGTCTGCAATTACGCGTTTGGAATGTGGATCGCCAAGGCGGGGGTGCGGCACGAGGCGCGGCGCAAGAAGCAGGTGCTGATCGTTGCGATCGCCGCCAACCTGGTCTTGCTGGCTTATTACAAGTACGCCAATTTTTTCGTCGGCAATCTCAACGAACTGGCGGGCACGTCGTGGACGTTGGGCGAGATCATGCTGCCGCTGGGCATTTCGTTCTTCACCTTCACCCAGATCGCTTTTCTGGTGGATACCTATCAGGGCAAGGTGAAGGAATACAACTTCATCCATTACACGCTGTTCGTCACTTATTTTCCGCATCTGATTGCCGGGCCGGTGCTGCACCATAAGGACATGATGCCGCAGTTCGCGCACGCATCCACCTATCGGGTTAACTGGGACAATATCGCCACCGGACTGATGCTGTTTACGCTGGGCCTGGCGAAGAAGACCCTCTGGGCGGATTCCTTGGCGCCTTATGCCAGCGGCGTTTTCGACGGCGTACAGCTCGGCATGGCGACAGGCACGCTACCGACGATATACGAAGCATGGGCGGGGGCGCTGGCCTATACCTTGCAAATCTATTTCGACTTTTCGGGCTATACCGATATGGCGCTCGGCATCGCGTTGATGTTCGGGATACGCCTTCCGATCAACTTCAACTCGCCTTATAAAGCCACCAGCATCATCGAGTTCTGGCGGCGTTGGCATATGACGCTGTCCGCCTTCCTGCGCGATTACCTTTATATTCCATTGGGCGGCAGCCGCAACGGCAAGTTGCGGCGATACGTCAATCTGCTGGCGACCATGCTGCTCGGCGGATTGTGGCACGGCGCCGGCTGGACCTTCGTGCTCTGGGGCGCGCTGCATGGTGTCTATCTGACGTTGAACCATCTGTGGCGAGAAACGATCTCGGGGCGCTTTCTGAATTGGGTTCCGGCATGGCTGGGCAATCTGGCCGGAGGAGTCCTGACGTTCGTCGCCGTCGTCGCGGCATGGGTGGTGTTTCGCGCCGAAAACATGGCTCAAGCACTCGTCATACTCAAGGCCATGTTCGGCATCGCCGCCCGCCCGATTTCGCTCGATGCCGTATTGCATGGAAATTTGCTTATGCTCGTCGACATGTCCGGCAGCAAACTGATGCGTATGTTGATACCGGCGTTGGCCTGGATCTGGTTGCTGCCGAATTCCACACATATCCGGTTCGTCAGGAAGAGCGCCGCGTTGGCGCTGTTGCAGGCAGGTATCGTGATCTGGATGCTGTATCTGGTGATCGACCAGTTCGGAAGCTACAGCCCTTTCCTTTATTTCCAGTTCTGACCATGGCTCACGCGAAATTTTTCTCGATTCTGGTGTCCGTGGCCGTGCTTGCTTACGGCGCAATCGGTTTTTATTTCCTGCCGTTGGCGCACTTTCAGGGCGACCTGACGCGAGTGGCGCAACTGCCGGAGACGCTGTTCGGCTGGAGGAAGCCGCAGCCGGCCCTTGCGCCAGAACTGTTCCAACAGGCTACCTGGCAACAGGCAGATGTGCTGGTCATCGGAGACAGTTTTTCTGAACGGCGAGTCTGGCAGAGCGTTCTGACTCAACGCGGATTAAAGGTGCGCACCGAGATGTGGGGGACGGTTCAGGGCGTCTGCGAAGACTTTGTTCCCTGGTTGCGCAAACAGGGGTACGCCGGAAAATATGTCGTGTTCGAAAGAGTGGAGCGTAGTCTTGCTGGCGACATTCCGAAATGGTTGGCTTGCAAACAGATGCTTACTCACGGCGGCGCTTCCGATGAGAATGGCATGCCCCCGGTCGCTTCGTTCGATCCGGATGAAGAAAATTACTCTGGACGTCTTTCCGTCGGCATTCGAACCCAATTGAATGTGCAGAAATACGAACATGATTTCGGCGATCCCGCCCTGACCTCATGGTCACTGCCGAACGGGGTCAGGATGTCGCGCATGGAAGAGGGCTGCGGTCTTTTCAGCCATCGACGCTGCAAGGATGTGCTGTTTATGGGCGAGGATCGCGTCGAAGATCTGGGCGATGAGACGCTGCAAGGCATGACCGAAATCAATGTGCGCCTGACCGGAATAACGCCGATCTGGGCGATCGTTCCGAACAAGTCGACCGCCTATCTCTATCCGAACAAGCCTTTCTGGGACAAGGCCGAAAGCCAGCTCGGCGCGCCCAATGTCCTGAGAGAGGTGCGGCAGGCAATCGAGCAGAAAACGATGGATCTCTACCCCGGCAACAATACGCACTTTTCCACTACGGGTTATTTATTGCTGGGGGACGCGGTTCATCGCCACTTGCTGGCGCTCGAATCTCAAGCCTCTTCTTCCCCGCCAGTCTCCCACTGACCCGCGCCCGGCCTCGGGTCCCATGCCTCGATGTCGGCAAGCGGGTAGTTGTAGCGCAGCCCGTATCCGACGCGACGCAGCTTGCCCAGCAAAGAGCCGCGCGCGAAGTTGGCCGGATTGTCGGCCGTATTGCCGCCGTCAGCCCGCTTGAGCGAGGCCAGATAGAAGCGGTAGAACTCTATCTGGGTGATACCCCATTTCATTACAAAAATGCGTCCGCCCTTGTTGTGCTTGATGCGCACGGTGCTCTTGCAGCCGAAATGGTAGAAACGGCTGGCGCCCACGATGCGGAAATTACGGCAGCCCGCGACCCAGAATTTCATCAACAGATCGTCGTCGCTGCTCATGCCCGGGCTGAACTCCAGACTGTATCCGCCCACCATGCTCCACCACTTGCGACTGACCAGCGTGGGCTGCGAAGCGGCACCGACGATGTCGCCGCGCGCATCGGCGAGATAGTCCTTGAGCATTTTTGCCTCATCGAACGACGCCGGACTATCGCCGAAATCCTGTTTGATCATCGTGTCGCTACCGCCGGTTTCCGGCTGAATCAACGTGCCGAAATACAAGGCCAGATCGCTGTCCGCCGAAGCGATAGTCTGCTCGAAGGCGATGTCCCATCCCGGGCAGGCGACCATGTCGTCGTTCATGTACAGCACCCACTCGTGTTTGGCCAACGATACCAGATGATTTACCGACAGGCACACCCCGACATTCTTCTCGGTGCGGGTGTACTTGATGCCCTGCGATTTCACCCAGTCCAGAGAGCCGTCCGAACCGTCGTTGATATGCACCAGTATTTCGTGCGGCTGGCTGGAATACTTGCGTATGCTTTCCACGCAAAGTTTCAGGTAGGCCAGATTGTTCCAACTTGGAATAACTATCGTAAACATATGTCAGCATCGATCCATTATTTAACTGCTTCCAATTCCCAAACCAAATGCTGCAACCCCTTGCCGGTGATTCGGCGGATTAAATCCCTCGATATGGTTGAAAACCGGTTGGGAGGCATCTCGCTGTAGTTGGATGGGGCCGATAATTTTGCAATTCGCGCAATGAATTTACCTTTGAAGCCATAAATTGCCCCTGTCGGGTTTTCGCCGCAGAAGTACTCATGGGTTGACGTTGAAATGTAATTGACGTGCGTCGGATCGGCAAAAGCCGCGGGGAAAGGATAGGCCGGCGTTATGGCAAGAAACTTTCCGCCGGGAGCTAACACACGCCATATTTCATTCATCAGTTCGATGAATGGATATGTCATTCCAGATTCGCGATCGATATAGAGTTGCCTTGGAATATGCTCTATAAAATCGAACGCGGAAATGCTATCGAAGAAATTATCTTCGTAAGGAATTTTTTCCAGCGCCAGATTGGCTTTCGTCATTACGATGTTTTTCTTCGCAAGAAGAATACGCGCGTCATCCCTGACGTCGATCCCATACAACTGAGTCCTGCCATAGGGGTTCCTCGGATAGGCCCCACACCCCAAGTCCAAATGCCTCGATGGCCTCAATTCGTCGTGTTGCATGATGCGCCTCCGATTGCTGACGTTTTCGCCGATATGTTTCTCGCTGCAAATGTTGATCCAAGTAGCACTGCGACCGACAATCCATAAAATGAGGCGACCATTTTTATGTTAAACATTTCTGCGGTCAGGCAAAACATAAAGAAACTGATTACAAGGCAGATGCCTGCTCTAGCGGCAATCCTCTCCGCCTCGATTCGAGACTTGGCAGCATCGACAAACATTTTTAATGGCACAAGAAAAATTGAAATTGCCGACACCAGACCTAACACCCCGAGCTCTGCTGCGTTAGCGACAAAATAATTATGCACTTCTGTTCCATATATCGATTGGGGGACGGAGGAAATTGCACCAGAGAGATACAACTTATCCATAGTTGAAAAAAATTCGCCGGGGCCTACCCCAAAAATCGGGTTGTCGATGAACATGTGAAATCCGGCTACCCACAACTGGATACGCAACCCGAAACTGGAATCGAAGCCTCCCGTTGCTATGGCGGAAATTTCCGCCGCAGTATCGTATACGCGCTGCCGAACGACATCCATCAACAAAAAACCTGCAACGGCAGTTATTGCCATGACGGCCAGCGCGACGACCAATCGTTTCAGCTTATCAGGCCGGTCGGAAATAAATAACAAAAACGCCAATACGATAGGTATTGCGACCCAGCCACTTCTCGTTCCCGACATGGCCGATGCCGATAAACCTGCTATCAATCCTGCGATTTGCAATCCATTGGCAAGCAAGGTTGTCCGCTTAAGATTGGCAACGAAACAGACTGAAAGCATCCCTAACAGAAGCGACAAATCCCCAAAATGGATCGGGTTCAAATACGAATTGCTTGCCCGCTCACCAAACTCGCTCGCTCCATTGTATTGAACGAGCAAGGCCGCGAATAACCCAGCGATAGCCCCCACGGGAAAGCCATATTTCAATGCCGGGATCATGTTGAGCCCCAGATTTTTGAGTGCATAAAAAATAAATATTGAAAAGAAAAATCTGGCGGGAGTATCCCAGTACAACGAATTAAATGCGCTATGGTAAGTCTGGCTTAGTAGTGTTGCTGCCAGAATGCTGGTCATGGACAAGAAAAAATATATAGCAGAACGCTCTTTGAAAAAAACCTGCCATAGCTTCAGCTTCGCCCAGACAACAAGCGACATCACCAATAAGATAACAAACAGCACATTGGACCCTCCCTGTACGCTAAGCAAGAGCACCGGGTAGAGAAATAAGATAAGCAGGACGATGCGATTAATGACCGTCGGATTGTTATTTGACATTAAATAGAAAGTAGAACAAGAGAGCGTTTGATTAAACTCTAATTTCGTCTCAAATAGACGGCCATATCGTGCCCCTTATCCTGCAACATGGCAAAAGCATTCAACAGTTCGCCGGCGATCTTGGCGAGGCGGTACACCGGTTTCGAGCAATCGCTCTTTTCGCAGAAGCGCACGCCGCGCGTGCGCACCGCGGCGACCGAGAAGTTGCTGCGCTGCGCCAGCGTGCCCAGCGACCCCGGATTGTAGAAACTGACGTGGCCGCCGTGACCGGCGATGCTCAGGTATTCCCAGCGCGCGCCCTCCGCGGCGAAGGTCCAGCTGGCCGCATTGCCGGTGCCGACCAGCAGGATGCCGCCCGGACGCAGGATGCGGCGGCATTCCTGCAACAGCGAGTGCGGGTCCTGCAGATGCTCGATGACTTCGAGCAATGTGACCGCATCGAACTGGCCGTCGGCATAGCCGATGTCCTGCAACAGCCCTTGGCGCACGTTCAGTCCTGCCGCCTGTGCGGTCGCCACCGGTGCGGCCGCGGGCTCCACGCCTTCGGCGCGGAAGCCCATCACGACCGCGTCGGCGAGGAATGCGCCGCTGGAGCAGCCGACGTCGAGCAGCCGGATCTCGCGGGGCGTCTTGCCCAGCAGTCGCGTGATCTGGTCGAGGAACTTTTTGCTGCGGCGGAAACGGCTAGCGATGGAGCGCTCGCTGGGCAGCGTGCCTTGCGGCGCTTCGAACTCTTCCATCGATTGCCAGTAGCGGTCCTCGGTGCACTGGCTCAGCAACTGCCCGCATTTCGTGCAGCGCAGCAATGCGCCTTCCGGCAGCACATGGTCGGTCGTTTCCAGCGGGGCATCGCAGCCCACCGGGCAGGTCTTCATGAATCGTTGTTCGCTCATTGCTTCTTCTCACCATTCAAATTTCTATAAATTGTCTCATACTCGACCGCGACGGCGCGCCAGTCGCGGTCGAATCGCGGCGGTGCGTCCGCGCGCCGCAGTTGCGCTTCGACCGCGGCGGCCCAGTCGGAGACCGGGGCCGACAGCGGCAGCACCGCGCCCGATTCCGCGCCGACCGAAGCTGCCGCGCCGCATACGTCCGACACGACTACCGGCACCCGCGCCGCCATCGCCTCGGCGATCACCATGCCGTAAGGCTCGGCGCGCGCCGGGTGCAGCAGCACGTCGAAGTCCTTCAGATACTCGTTGTCGCTGCGCCAGCCGAGCAGGCGATAGCCGCCCAGATCGCCGGCAAACAGATGTTGCACCTCTTCCGGCGCGGGACCGATTACCCACAGTTCGAGATTCGGGCGGGTGCGGCGCAGTTCGGCGACGATGGCTGCGATCAGCGGCAGCCCCTTGCGCTGCCATTCCTTGCCGACGAAACCGATCACGCCGCCCTGCGGATCGACCGCGCGGAATTCGCGCAGTGGGCCGGATGCGACGCCCGGCTCGACCGGCGCGGTCAGCTTGTGCGCGTACTCCGGATAGTAGTGCGCGAGCATCTTCGCGATGATTGCGGAGTTGGGCACGATGGCGCGCGCGACCCGCAGCTCGCGCCGCTCCAGCCACAACTGCATCGCGATGCGCAGCGACAGCTTCTTCCACCAGGGCTTGTCCCGCACCGTCGCGAACGGAGGGCCGTGGAAGGTGGTGACATCGTGCATGCCCAGCCGTTCGTTGCTGTGGATCAGGAAATCGGGGCGGGGATTCTCGTGCAGCCAGCGCGCGACGCGGAAGCCGAAGCGCAGCAGCGCCAGCCAGCGCGGACGCGCGGCGATCTCGCCGAGTTCGTGCGCGACAATGCCCGGTGGCGGCTCGGCGTGGCAGCGTTCGCAGACCACCTCGACATGGTGGCCGAGTGCGGCGAGTTCGCGCGTCACCTCCCACGCATAGCGCTCCATGCCGCCGACCGGGCCGTAGCGGCGGGCGACATGCAGGATATTCATCGGTGCCATTGTAGGTCGGGCTTCAGCCCGACATGTCGGGCTGAAGCCCGACCTACAATGGGAAAGTTCCTGATTCATTGATATTGATCCAAACCGAGCTTCGCGCGCACATGGCTGGAAGCCAGCAGCATATCCAGTCGCTGTTGGTTCTCGACCAACTGGCTGCGGTCGTTCTCGCGGTGCCACAGGTGGAACACCGGCACCGCGAAGCGCCCGCTCTTGTGCTGCACGCCGGCGCGCAACAAGCGTATCACCAGATCCGAATCCTCCAGCCCCCAGCCGGTGTAGGACTCGTCCAGCCCGTTCACCCGCAGCAGGTCGGCGCGCCAGGCCGCGAGGTTGCAGGTTTTCGCGCCCTGCCAGCGTTGCGGCGTGCGTTTGCGCAGCCAGTCCCAATCGGGCAAGCGCAGCAGCGGCAGCCAGCGGTTGAGGTCGCCGCGCAGCACCGCGCGCAGCAGCCGCGCCTTGCTCCAGCGGTAGATCGGCGTTTTGTTTTGTACGACCTGTCGCGTGAAGGACTCGCTCAGCAGCACGCGGTTGCCGGACAGGAACCAGCCGGGTTCGGCCAGCGCGCGCTGCGCGGTGACGAAACCGGTCGGCGGCACGCAGTCGCCGTCGGTGAACACGATGTAGTCCGCGTCGGTCTGCGCGAGCGCGCGGTTGCGCGCGGCCGCAGCGCGGAAGCCGATGTCTTCCTGCCAGACATGCGCGATCTTGAATGGCGCGCGTGCCTGGTATGCGCGCACCAGTTCGGCGGTGTCGGCGGTCGAGCCGTCGTCGGCGACCAGCAGCTCGAAGTCGCGGTCGCTCTGCGCGAGAAAGCCGTCCAGCACCAGCGCCAGCGCGTCGGGCCGGTTGTAGGTGGTGACGATGACGGCGATGCGGAAATTACTTGGCTTCATCTTCCGACGGAGGCTGTGTCCAGTTGGTCTTCGCGGTCGCGGCCTTGGCGTAGCGGTAGAAGGTCCCCTCGAAGTTGCCTAGCGCCAGCACGAAGCCGGCCCAGCCGTCGAGGAATCCGCGCTTCAGCACATAGATGCGGAAGAACGCCCACAGGCCGTGGACCAGCGCCGTGCCCATGCCGAAGCGCTTGTTCTTGCGTCCTAGCTTGCGTGCTCCCAGCGTCGAATAGCGCTGCATCTTGTGTACCAGTTGCTCCAGATTCTGGAACGGCACCTGCACGATGGACGCCTTGAAGTAGCCGATCTTGCCTTCGACGCGATAGGACTCGTGTACCTCGTCCTGGTCGTTGAACTTCATCGCGGTCTTGCGGAACAGTTGTGGCTGGCGGTAGTCCGGATACCAGCCGCTATGTTTGATCCAGCGGCCCATGAACCAGTTGCGGCGCGGCACGTAATAGGCGTCGGCATCGGGCTGTGCCAGCACGCGTTCGATTTCGGCACGCGCGGCCTTGGTGCAGCGTTCGTCCGCATCGAGGCTGAACACCCAGTCGTGGCTGCACGATGCGATCGCATCGTTGCGCAGCTTGCCGAAGGTGGTGAACGGGATCTGCTTCACCGTCGCGCCGAGACCCTCGGCGATCTTCGCGGTGTCGTCGCTGCTGTTCGAGTCCAGCACCAGCACCTCGTCGGCCCAGGTCACGCTGGCGACCGCGTCGGCGATCTTGTCGGCTTCGTTGTAGGTGATGATGTAGACGCTGAGCCTAGCCGCAGCGTCTGGAGAATGAGCGTTAGTCACGTTTCGCTTCTCGTTTGGGATTGAAATGAAGCGGCAGATCTATCTGGCTGGTATTCAGGCACCCATTCCGTCAGTGTGGAGCGCACCTGTTTATCGGCCATCGATGTCGTTCCGACCCATTCCAGCAGCCCTGCCAGCCAGGCCGCATCGGCTGGCCGCGCCTGTGCGATGCGCAGTTTTGGATGGGGGGTGGGCAGCGTGTTTTCGTCGTTGGCCAGCAACTCTTCGTACAGTTTTTCGCCGGGGCGTAGGCCGGAGAATTCGATCTTTATTTCGTCTGCGGTATAGCCGGACAGGCGGATCAGATCCTTGGCCAGATCGACGATCTTCACCGGCTCGCCCATGTCCAGCACGAAGATCTCACCGCCCTGTCCCATCAGTCCGGCCTGCAGCACCAGCTGTGCCGCCTCGGGAATGGACATGAAGTAGCGTGTGATCTCCGGATGTGTCACGGTGATCGGGCCGCCCTGCGCAATCTGTGCGCGGAACTTGGGGATCACGCTGCCTGAGGAGCCTAGCACGTTGCCGAAACGCACGGAGACGAAGCGCGTTGTTCCGGACGGCTGCAATGCCTGGCAGGCCATCTCGGCGAGCCGCTTGGAGGCGCCCATCACGTTGGTCGGATTCACTGCCTTGTCGGTGGAGATCATCACGAACTTGCCGACGCCATGTTGCTGCGCCGCTTGCGCGACGGTGTGCGTGCCCAGCACGTTGTTGCGTATCGCCTGCCAGGTATTGTGCTGTTCCATCAGCGGCACATGCTTGTAGGCGGCGGCATGGAACAGCACCGCTGGCTTGTGCAAGCGCATCGCCTCGTCCACCCGTGCCGCGTCGCGCACATCGCCGACCAGACAGACGAAATTTAGCGCCGGGAATGCCTGCCTGAATTCCTGTTCCAGCGTGTAGAGCGCAAATTCGCTCTGTTCGAACAGAACCAGTTCGGCAGGCGAGAAGCGCGCGATCTGGCGGCACAACTCCGAGCCGATCGAGCCGCCGGCGCCGGTGACCATCACCACCTTGTCGCTCAACAGGGCATGCAGTCCCGCATCGTCCAGCACCACCGGATCGCGCCCGAGCAGATCGTCGAGTTCGATAGGGCGCAGTTGCGACACTGACACCTTGCCGCTCATCAGGTCGTCGAACGAAGGAACCGTCAGCGCCTTTACCTCGGCCAGGTTGCACAGCTGGATCGCACGTTTGCGCTGCTGGTGCGAACTGGAGGGCATCGCGATGATGGCCTGCGTCACGTCCAGCCGTTCGGCCCAGACCGGCAGGCTGTCCAATCCGCCCAGGATGCGGATGCCGTTCAGCGTGCGGCCGTGGCGTGCGCTGTCGTCGTCCAGGAAGCCGACCAGTCGCCAGTCGCTGCTCTTGGCGAGTTCTCTGGCCAGGCTGGCCGCCGCGTCTCCGGCGCCGAGCACCAGCACCGGTTCGCCGTTCAGCTTGATGTCGCCATACAGGTTCTGCTCCTTCCACATCCGGTATACGAAGCGGCTGCCGCCCATCATCAGGATCAGCAATATCGGGTTGATGACCAGCACCGAACGCGGAATGACCGATCCCTGTCGCAGCATCCAGAACAGCAAGGGAATCGCGGCAGCCGAAAGCGCGACCGCCAGCACGATACGGCGCAGATCCCCGGTGCTGGCATAGCGCCAGATGCCACGGTAGAGGCCGAAGCGCCAGAAAATCAGCAGTTCCAGCGGAACGACCCAGGCTAGCGTATGGCGCAGCTCGGCGATGAAGCTTTCCGGCAGGTCGAAATTGAAGCGCAGCAGATAGGCCAGACTCCATGCCAGCAGGGCTGCAGCGGCATCGTGCAGCACGGCTAGCAACGTGCGGATATGCGGTTTAAGCATGGGTTGCTCTCGGTCTGGATTGGCACACCTGCGACAGTCCGGCCAGCAGCGTCGTCATCAGAGCGACCGGCGGGGCGTAATGCGTCATGCGATTTTTACCGTGGATTCGAAGGTGCGGATTTTAGCAGTTTATCGGGGCGGTTCGCCCGCGCCCGTCAACGTCATGCTTTGCCGGTATACCAGTTGCGGTGCGATCAATAATTGACATGGCGGAGTCGCGCCTGCTGTCGTGATTTTCGGGCAGTCGCGCCTGAAGCAGGGCGAACAATCGATGCCGCTGGTCAGGTGGATGCACAACTTGCCCAGTATCCCGCTGTAGGCCGGGTCGGTCGGGCCGTGCAGCATGATGCCCGGCAGGTCGAGCGCGGCGGCCAGATGGCCGATGCCGCTCTCGACGCTGACGAAGGCGCGGGCGCGCAGCAGCACGCCCATCAGCTCGGTCAGTTTCAGTCTGGGCAGGACGTAGGCGGACGCGCTGGAGGCGGCCTGCAGACGTTCGGCACGTTCGCGTTCCTGCTCGTTGCCCCATGGCAGCAGGCAGCGCCAGCCTTGGGCCGTCAGCAGCGCAATCAATTCCTGCCAGGAGGACTCGGGCCAGTATTTGCTGTTCCAAGTGGTGCCGTGCAGCAACACCAGATAGGGCTGTGTGATCGGTTCGGCGAGCGCATCGGGCAGTGCGGTCTGCTGCAACCGTCGATGGAATTCCTCCAGCCCATAGTCGGCAGGTCGTGTCGCGTCAGAGTTGAACAGCTGAGCGACCAGTTGGCGGTTCTTGTCGATCACGTGCAGACCCTTGGGGATGTCGGCGGTGCGTTGGTAAAACTTTGCCGCCAGCGCCTCGCGCGCACTGTCGGCGGATAATCCCCAGATCGGTTTGCCGGCCAGCCGTGCCAACAGCGCGCTCTTCAACAGGCCCTGTGCATCGAGCACGAGGTCGTAGTTCTCGGCGCGCAGTTGTTTGCGCAGCCCGCCCAGCAAGGTCGGGATCTTCCACCAGGTCTTCTTGTGCGCCCGTAGCGGCACGGGAATCACCCTGTCCACGCCTTGATGCCAGCCCGCGACTTCGGCAAAGGCAGGCTCGACCAGCCAGTGGATCTCGGCTTCCGGATGGCGGCGGCGCAAATCGCTGATCCCCGGGAACAGGTGCAGGATGTCGCCCAGCGAGGACAGTCTGACGACGAGGATTTTCATGCGCGGATTTGGGCGGGAGCGGAATCTGGAATGGCCGCATTCTAGTTGTCCTATGGGGCGGCAACAAATGTTTTTCTTGAGCGGCATGCCCAACGCCACTACCATGCGCGGCATGATTCCGGCCGCAGACAACATTCGATGAGAATTCTTTACACGCTTGTACTGTGGCTGTTGCTGCCCTATGTCCTGTTGCGTCTTCTTTGGCGCGCGCGCAAGCAGCCGGAATACCTGTCCCATATCGCCGAGCGTTTCGGCGTCTATCCCGGGCATGACGGCAGGCCGGTGATCTGGCTGCATGCGGTCTCGGTCGGCGAGACCCGTGCGACCCAGAACCTGGTCGCACGGCTGCGCGCCACTTATCCCGGTCACCGGATATTGCTCACCCATGCCACGCCGACCGGCCGCGCCGCCGGCGAGCAGTTGTATGGCGATCATGTGCTGCGCGTCTATCTGCCTTACGACTATCCGTTTGCGGTGGGCCGTTTCCTGCGTCACTTTCGTCCGCAACTCGGCATCCTGATGGAGACCGAGATCTGGCCCAACCTGATTCGCGTCGCCCATCAACGCGGTACGCCGCTGCTGTTGCTGAATGCGCGCATGTCGGAGAAATCGGAGCGCGGCTATGCGCGATTTGCCGGGCTGACGCGCGATGCACTGGCGCGATTGTCCGCCGTTGCCGCGCAGACTGAAGACGACGCGGCACGGCTGACGAAATTGGGCGCAAGGAATATGTCGGTGATGGGTAACCTCAAGTTCGATATCGAGGCGCCGCCGGCGATGCT